>LAZR01000391.1_pt1 | contig 38738 bp, 61 predicted proteins | sample 329461 | NCBI WGS metagenome assembly LAZR01 (sample SAMN03002196, study PRJNA259156) | marine sediment metagenome | biome: sea floor; feature: Hydrothermal impacted sediments; material: marine sediment; isolation source: Loki non-amplified sample from Loki's castle hydrothermal vent sediment ...
GATAGGAGGATCGACCGATGGCGCTGACAGAAATGGATATCCGCTTAGCCCTGGTGTGCTGTCTGGAGGCGGGCGGACACCCAGACCGCGGGCCGTACCAATGGGATGCCGACACGGACATTTACACTATACGGACAATCAGTTTTCGCGGTGACGCTGTGCGGGCCATGATGGAAACGGCTCGGTTCCGAGAAGCTAAGGCCCTGGTGAAAAATGATGGATCATGAATCAAGCCCAAAGGGATGGCTTACCAGGCCATTACTGTTAGGCCGATTCAATTTCGTTATCTCACGAGACGATTTTTGGATCGGTTTCTACTGGGGCCGGGATGACGGCTGCCTGTACTTTTGCCCGTTGCCGATGCTGGTGTTTGGCGTGCGGCTGCGCAAGGCCGCACCATGAAACATCATTGCCATGCCGTCGGATGCAAAGCAGGTTGCCCACCCAAGTGGCTAATGTGTCGCCGTCACTGGTCGATGGTGTCCCCTGATGTCCAGAAATTGGTTTACGCTACCGTGGGAATACGTGGCCAGTACGTTGATCAAACGTGGGCCCCATGGTGGCGTGCGCAAGCCAGGGCAATTGCAGAAGTCGCGCACAAAGAATGCCCTGACGATGAAAGGCGAGATTATTATCTGGAAAAGGCGATGGATTTTGCGGAGAGCCTAGAACAGAAGGGGCAACGCTAATGCTAGCCCCGTTTTTCGTCGGCGAAGACAGGCAAGGTAGGCAGGGGCGAGCCACGGTAGATGCCACAGGTAAGGCCTTTTGGTCCTGCGACAAATGCCCGTTCGGAGAGATCCATTCGGAGGTTGAGATTCAGACAACGCGTGCTGGTAGCATTGCGGTATGCGGCAGTTGCGGTAACGTGTATCGAGACCTCACCTGTAGGCTGCAGGACCGGCGCCCATGACCGAGGAAAAACGAGGCCGCAAATCCGCCGCAGAGCTCGAGGCAGTGCCAGATGTCTCAGAGCTCCCAACGCCACCCCCGCCACCGGCTACGCTGGACGATGCAGGCTGTGAGCGCTGGCGCGAAATAGTCAACGAGCATGGCGCGGACCGATTCCGCAAGAGTGACCTGCAGCTGCTCGAGCAGCTGGTGCGATGTGAGCAGAGCACAGCAACGATGGATCGCAACATCGAGCTCCACGGCGAAATCATTGGGGACGGCACGCGGGCCGCAAGGCCGATCGAGAATCCAGCGGTCAAGGTGCGCGACAAGCTGTTGCGCCAGACGTTGGCCCTGCAGGTCAAGTTGCGGCTCTGTCCGTCTACCCGTATGCGGGCCGACACAGCCAAGCTGGCTCGAGGGGTCAAGAAAAAGGAAAGGCCGTGGGCCAAATAATGGCAGGACACTCAGCAGAACGGATCGGTCCCAAGGGAAAGCGTGATGCCGTTTGGGCTTGTAGATTATGTGGCCTACGTGGGCCGATTGGCAAAATGATGAAATCCGACTGTCCTCACCCGGGTGCCGGTACCGATGGCGCTGTTTTGGCGGCGGTCAAGGGGCCCAAATGAGCGACGACAAGCCATGCCGCTATTGTGGCGAAGACCTCGACGACTGCGATTGTGATGACATAGACGAGGACGATTACGACGACGATGGCGACGACGAATGACTGCAATGAGACGAGGGCATCACCAGCCCGAATAGTATTGGGCAACCGATCGCGACGGGGTGGTGTCCTTGTCTGATTGCAGCAAAACACAGAGGGCAAGATGGCAAAGAGACCGATTGAAGGGCAATATTGGATCGTGCGATTCAGGGAACGACTAACACTGGCCCGCCGTGGCGAGATCTGTTGGTTTGGGTGCGAGGTCAACATTGCCCTGATGGAACACAGCGATTATGAAATAGAGCCGGTACAACTAGTCAACATAGACTTAGCCGAGGATGAATTTGGAGGCGAGGCGGGCAAATGAAACGCTCAGCCCGCAACGCAGCCTGGATTGAAAAGCACTGCCGCGTGCCAGAGGGCCGCTTGATGGGTCAGCCGCTCAAGGTTCATTGGGTGCAGCGTGAAATCCTTGAGGCCATTTACGATACGCCAACGCGCACGGCGATTATCTCGATGGGTCGCAAAAACGCAAAAACCGCGTTTACCTCGTGCATTAAATTGCTGCATTTGGCCGGACCAGAGGCGACGCCAAATAGTCAGCTGTATGGCTCAGCCCAATCTCGCAAACAGGCGGCGGTCCTTTTCGATTTGTCAGCCAAAATCATTCGGCTGTCCTCAGAGCTCTCCGAATACATTGTAATCCGTGACTCTAGCAAACAGCTATTGTGTCGTGAGCTCGGCACGGTTTACGAAGCTCTATCGGCAGAGGCTGGCACTAAGCACGGGCTGAGCCCGAAACTAATTATTCACGATGAGCTCGGACAGGTGCGCGGCCCACGGTTTCCGCTTTATGACGCGCTCGAAACGGCCCAGGGCGCACACGATGAACCATTGACCATCATAATCAGCACGCAAGCTCCCAATGACGCCGATCTATTGTCGGTGCTGATTGACGATGCCAGGACCAAAGCCGATCCGCTGACCAAGTTGATTATTTACGAGGCGCCAGAGGACGCCGATCCATTCATCGAGGAAACTTGGAAGCTGGCAAATCCAACGCTTGGAGAAATTCTCAGCCTGGAATCCGTGCGCATTGACGCCGAAAAGGCCAAACGTATGCCATCGTTCGAATCGACTTTTCGCAATTTGAAGCTTAACCAGCGCGTTGAAGCTGATGATCCATTCATACCACCGGGCATTTGGCAGAAATGCGGCGGTGAGGTGGATACTGATGCGCTCGAGGGCGGGCTGGTCTATGCGGGCCTCGATCTTTCCGGGCGGCACGATCTGACAGCGTTGGCAATCATCGCCGAAGACAAAAACCGAGTGTGGCATGCTCGAGTTGAATTCTTTGCTCCCGAGAAAGGCCTATACGAGCGCGCCAAAAAGGATCGAGCTCCTTACGATGTTTGGGCTAAGGATGGTTGGATCACGCTGACTCCGGGTGCCTCGGTTGATTACGAAATCGTGGCAATGCGCCTGATAGAGATTTGCGATCAGCTCGATGTTGCGGCGATAGGCTTCGACCGATGGCGCATCGACGTGTTGATAAAGGAGCTCAAGAGATTGGGCGCCGAGCTGCCGCTGATCGCGCACGGGCAGGGTTACAAAGATATGAGCCCGGCCCTCGATGAGCTCGAGTCGACGATCTCCAATGAATTGTTGCGCCATGGCAATAATCCTGTATTGACCATGTGCGCCGCTAATTCTCGCACGACAAAAGACGCCGCCGGCAACCGAAAACTAGACAAGGCCCGGGCCACCGGGCGCATCGATGGCATGGTTGCGTTGGCCATGGCTCGAGGGGTCGCCGCTGGCACTGAGCCCGAGAAAAAGGATCGTGGTGTGTCAATTTACGAGCAAGGGGTGGTTTGACGATGAAATGGCCAAAACTTCCAAAAATTAGACCAGTAGATGTCGCTAGTCTCTTCGTTATGGTAGGATTGGGGTCACAAGGCTATGGATTGCATGAGTGGCTTGGGCTATGGAGTGCCTGTCTAATTGTGGGCACCGAGGTTGCGCTAATGGGTCTGTTCGGAGTCATGCGCCATGTTGGATAAGGTCTTTGGGGTACGAAAAACCCACCCGTCTCGATTGCAACACGCCCACCTTGTCCCGCTTCGATCCACCGCAGGCATTCACCTAAACGAACATACTGCGCTGAGTTTTTCAGCGGTTTGGGCTGCGGTCAAGTTGATCTCTGAGACCGTGGCGCTTTTGCCGTGGCGCGTGTTCCGTGAAGAGGGCACGCAAAAGGAATTGCAGGCTGGTACTCAGCTCGATGTGCTTTTGCACAGTGAGCCCAACCCGGAGATGACCTCTTTTTCGTTTCGAGAGTTTATTGTCGCTTCTGCACTGTTGCATGGCAATGGATACGCTGAAATCGAGCTCTCGAGGTCCGGAGAGCCGCGCGCATTGCATCCGATACACCCTAGACACGTTCAACCGATGCGCAACGCGCAAAAAAAGCTTTTTTATCGCGTTAGAAGCGATAACGGCGATTCAGTCGACCTTCCACCGCGCCAAATGTTCCACCTAAAGGGCCCAACTATTGACGGAGTCGTCGGCAGATCAGTCATTTCAATCGCTAAAGAGTCGATGGGATTAGGCATCGCTGCCGAGCAATTCTCGGCTGCATTCTTTGGAAATGGCGGCACGCCATCGTATGTCATCAAACAGGGCAACGAATCGCCTGATACGAGTCTCGAGGCCGCTAGCAACATACTCGAGTCATTCGATCGACGACACAGGGGCGCAAAGAATGCAGGTAAGGCAGCATATTTGGAGAAAGGATTTGAGCTTGAAACCGTTGGTATCCCGCAAAAGGATGCACAGTTTATTCAGCAACGAAAGTTTAACGTTACTGAAATAGCTCGATGGTTCCGTGTCCCGCCGCATAAAATCGCCGACATGGAAAAAGCGACGTTTTCAAATATCGAATCCCAAGAGCGTAACTTCGTAATGGACTCGATCTTGCCTTGGACGATTCGCCTCGAGCAAGAGGCCAACCATAAGCTCGTGCGAGATCTGCACAACATAACGAAAATGAATGTGCGTGGCCTGATGCGCGGTGACAGTGCGGCACGTGGTGCATTCTATACCCAGCTGCGCGATCTAGGTGTGTTCAGCCCGAATGAAATTCGAGCTCTCGAGGATATGAATCCCTTTGCAGGTGGCGACTTGCGTGTGATTCCTGCGAACATGATTTCGCTTGAGCGGGCAGCTCAAGGTGGCGGCAGCGATCCGGCCGGCGCGGTGCGCGGCGTATTGCTCGAGGCGCACGATCGCATGATTACCAAAGAAGACCGAGCGTCCCAGAGGGCGATTGACTCAGGCAAAGATCTTTGTGCTTGGTCACAAGACTTCTACTCGAGGCATGAGCCGCAGATGTGTGACGCGCTGATGATACCGGCTTCGACTGCCGGTGATTTGGTAGGTGTCGACGCTGATATCGTTCGGGGTATTGTCGAGACCCACGTGAGATTGCACTGTGAGCTCTCGATGTCTGCAATGGTTTCCGGTGGGTGGAAAGCCAACGGACAAGCGGCACAACAAACTGATCGGCTGATGGGTCGACTGATAGGGGCCAGTAATGTTTAACGATCTGCATTGGAGCATCTACCCGGGAGCCGAAAAAGACGTACTTGCTCGAGTCGCGGCGTATGCACAGCATTGCATCAAGCACAGCATTAGCGCGGGCCCTGCCCTCGATGCCGAGCGCGACGCGCTGCCGGTTCAAGTTGTCGGCACTACAGCGATCGTTGATCTCAAGGGCCTGATGGTCCGCAGTGCGGGCATGTTCGCCAGATTCTTTGGGATCACTGGATCCGACCAAATCAGGGCAGCCATCGAGGCCGCGGATCACGATGAGGACATCGACAATATCGTTTTGCGTGTGGATTCGCCCGGTGGCTCTGTCTCGGGCATTGCCGAGCTCGCCGATGCCATCAAAGCGACCGAGACGCCGATAGTTGCCCACGTCGAAGGCGTCGCGGCATCTGCAGCGTTTTGGGTCGCCAGTCAGGCCGATCGGATTACCGTTGGCCGCATGGATTTGGTGGGCTCTATCGGCGTGACCCTGACGCTTTTTGACCTTTCGAAAGCGTTTAGGGATGATGGGATCGAGACCGTTGTTATTGATACGGGCGAGCTTAAGACGATTGGTGCACCGGGCACAGAGATCACGAAAGCTCAGCGCGATCAGCTCCAACATCTGGTCGATTTTTTCTTTGATGGTTTTGTTTCGGGGGTGGCCCAGGGCCGTGGGCTGACCGAAAAGCAGGTCAGGGCGATCGCCGATGGTCGAATGTTTACGCCAGCCGAGGCCCAAGAAAACGGGCTGATCGATGGCGTATCCACGTTTGACGAGGTTATGGCGGCTTTCCACGTCAAACCATTGCGTCGCACGAGCGCCTCGAGAGCTCGCCTAGCTATCTGATTGTTTCACAAGAAACGTTGACAGCACGCCGGTAGTCGGCGAATCTAAGATCACTTCCACTTGAGCTCTACGCCGAGCCGTAGAAATCTCAAGAGGCGGCCTCTGGCCACCAGGCGACCCTGGACAGGCGCAGACGCAACACAACAATTGTTTGTGTCGCTGACGCGACCATAGTCCAGGAGGACGCCGTGAAGCTCAAAGACCTACTCGCAAGACTCGCTGCAATCAAGACCGAGGCTAAGGCCATCTGTGATGCAGCTGATTCCGACAACGCTGGCGACATCACCGAGGATCAAAAAAAGGTCTTCGACGCCTTGATGGTCGAAAAAGACGAGGTCAACGCAAATATCAAGCGCCTCGAGCAGCTCGGGGACATGGACGCCAGCGCGGGCCGGGTCACTGAGCCCAGCGCACCAGCCAATCCGGACCCAGGGCCGCGGGCCACCGTTCATGATCGAGCCGAGGAAGATCCGATGCGCGGGTTTGCTCACGTCGCAGACTTTGCCATGGCCGTCAGGGCTGCTAGCGCGAGGCCCGGTGCAGAGGCTTATGGGTTGGATCCGCGCCTGAATATCGGCGCCGATGCACCTACCAACTTTCACCGCGAGACCGGATCCTCTGATGGTTTCATGGTGCCCCCCATGATTGTCCAGACGGTTTGGGACATGATTTTCGATGGGGAGGGTATTCTCAATGCAGTCGCTCCGGAGCCGACTGAGTCAAACCAGGTGCAGATCAGTCGAGACGAGTCGACTCCTTGGAGCTCCACAGGGCTGCAGGCAAACTGGGCTAGCGAGGGCGTGCAGCTCAGTCCAAGTCGTCTCTTGACTGAGCAAAGCAATGTGCAGCTGCACAAGCTACACGCCTTTGTCACTGCGACAGAGGAATTGCTCAGCGATGCCCCGCGCCTCAACAACCGTTTAACCAAGGGCGCCGCTGCCGTGATTAAGTGGGTAGCCGATGACGCGATCGTCTTGGGCGATGGCGTTGGTAAGCCCCTGGGCTGGCAGACCTCTGGCGCGCTCGTAACCATCGCCAAAGAAGCGGCTCAGGCGGCTGACACGATTGTCTCAGCCAACGTGCTCAAGATGTTTGCGCGGCTCTTGGCGATTCAGTCCCGCGGGGCCTTTTGGCTGGCGCACAAGTCGACGCTGCCACAGTTGGCAGTGTTAACCATCGGCAATCAGCCGGTCTACACTCAAGTTGGCACCGGCATTCAGGATATGCCGGCAGCCAGGTTGCTCGGCATGCCGATCGTCTGGTCGGAGCACGCGCAAGTTGTTGGCGATCTGAATGACATCAACTTGGTGTCGCCAATGGGTTACTACGCAACAACCAAGGCCGGCGGGATGAAATTCGCCCAGTCAATGCACTTGTTCTTTGACTTTGACGTTCAGGCATTCCGCTGGACGTTCCGTCTGGGAGGGCAGCCTTATCTCTCAGCTCCAGTCACCCCCGCCAACGGCGGTGACACGCTGTCCCATTTCATTACCTTGGCAGCAAGAGCCTAAGAGTAAACCAGGAACCGAAAGATCAACTTTTTTAGGAGAACAAGACAATGAGTGGAAATCTCAACATTCCTGCATCAACCAAGTTTCGAATCCAGGACGTCATTGACCCGGATGCTTACGCAGCTGGTACCGAAGTAACGGATTGGCTCCCCGCCGCCGATTACGCCAACCATATGTCGCTGATTTCGGTCGGCACGATGGCGGCAACGTCGACGGTAGATGCCAAGCTCGAGCAGGCCCAGGATGCGGCCGGGTTGGGCGCCAAGGATATCGCAAACAAGGCCATCACCCAGCTGACAGCAGCCGGGGCGGACGATGACAAGCAAGCGATCATCAATCTGCGGCCTGATGAGCTGGATACGATCAACGACTTTACGCACTTTCGTCTGTCGGTAACGACTGCGGTGGCTGCGTCTGATTCAGCGGCCTATGTTTTCGGCACCGATGCGAGATACGAGCCCGAGACTGATGCAACGTCGGTTGACGAAATCGTCAGCTAAGGGGAGCCGCAGTAGTGCGATACGGTTTGACAGTGGATGTAGCACCGGCTGCAGAGCCGGTGCTAACCGCTGATGCCAAGGAGCATCTGCGCGTCGAGATCACGACTGACGATGACTATATCGACACTCTGGTCGCATCGGCCCGGGATTTTGTCGAGGACCATTTACAGCGAAAACTGATAACGCAGACGCTCGACATGACGCTTGATCGGTTTCCGCCGAGTCTCTCTTTTGTGTCGCTTCATCACAACCATCATCATCATGACCACGCCCTCGGGCATGATCCGTCGATTTATCTGCCGCGGAGTCCGGTGCAGTCGATCACGTCGATCAAATATATCGATGATGCCGGGGTTGAGCAAACACTTGCCGTTGGCAAATTTAAGCTTGATACAAAAAGCCTGGTGGCTCGAGTCGTTCCGGCATTCGGCGAAGAATGGCCGACTACACGCGCTGAAATCAATGCGGTAACAGTAAAATTCGTTGTGGGCTATGGCGCTGCTGGTGCCGATGTACCGGCGGCGATCATTCACGCCATCAAGCTGTTGGTGGGCACCTTTTATGATCCGGTACGTGCGACCGTGATTGTGGGCTCTGCCACAAAGATGCCAGACGCCGCTGATTTCTTGCTAGGTCCATTTCGCGTCGCTACACGTGCGGGGTCTTACTGATGGTTGCCCTCAGATTCGAAATCCAGGGTGAGGAGGACATCCGGAAACAGCTCGAGCTCAAGACCCCTAAGGAAGCCAAATCAATATTGCGCCGCACCATGGTCGGCTTGGCCAAAGGTGTCCGCGATGATGCTCGTGTAAGAGCTCCTCAGGCTACCAGGACGCTACGCAAAGCCATTGTCCACAAGCGGGATCGCGGCACTAAAAACTCAGTAGAGGCATCCGTGTGGGTGAAGCACGGCAGAGGTGTGAAGCACAGCGCGTTTTACTGGCGATTTGTCGAATGGGGAGCCAAGCAAGCCGCGGGCACGCCGTTTTTGACACCGGCTTTTGTCAGAGGCCGTGCTGTGTTCAACAAATTCTTTCGAGCCGAGTTTTTCAAGCAACTGGTAAAGAAAATCAAAAAGTCGGGGTCAAAGTGAGTGCTCGACAATCGCAACATACAAGCCGGCAGCCTGCATCACCGTGCCGAGCTCCAGAAAAAAGTTATTGTCGAGGACGCAATCGGCGGCGACTCCGTAACATGGGTCAAGGATCGCGATCTGTGGTGTCACATCCAAGAGGACAGCGGTCGCATGACTCAGGAGGCGATGCAGCGCGAGGAACAGATAATGACCAAGATTTTCGCGCGCTTCAATGCGGATCTGGAAACCGGAAAGCGGATTGTTCACGACAGCAAAACTTACACGATCAAGGCCGTGCTGCGGGCCGGGTTGCGGAAAGAATTCGTAGTCATCCTGGCAGACGAGGGGGTATCCAGCTAAATGACCCCCATAGAATTACAGACAGCAATTCTTACCCGTTTAAGTGGATTCACGGATCTGACAGACCTGTTAGCTACAGACGCCGATGGCACGGGGCCAGCGATTTACGATCATGTGCCGCAGGAAGTAAGCGACGACGATGGCACCGGCAGCACACCAAATCCATTTTTCCCGTACATTCGAATCGGGGAATACACTGCGATTCCATTCGACACTCACAGCTCGAGCGGCAGCGACAATACAATTACGATCCATTCATGGAGTCGCTATCGCGGGATGCTAGAGATCAAACAGATCCAACGCCAGACTTATCTTGCGTTGCACCGATTCAATCTTGTAGTGGCTGGCGTGGATATGATCGACAGCCAGTGGGATTCAGCGGATGTATTTTTAGACGACGACGGCCTAACGCGCCACGGCGTGCAACGCTTTCGCATACTGTTGGATGAGGGGTAATCGATGCGTATTTATTTGACAGACAAACGCGACGTTGACGGGACTTCCTATCCAAGGGCTGGCTTTTACAACGCGCCAGAGGAACAAGCGGAATCATGGATCGATGAGGGCGTAGCCTTCGAGGCCACCGAGGACAACAAAGTGAACGCTTTCCGTCCCGGCTCTGACGTTGCCGAGCTCGTGGACTTCGACGCAGGCGACAATCTCGACGGTCTCTTTAGCACATACCAGCCATTGCCAGAGCCAAAGCCAGAAGCTGCGGAGGCCGTCGAATCCGAGGATCCCTCTGTTACATCAGGCGAGTCAGAGATGGTCGCGATAGAGCTAATCGAGGGCAACGACGACAATGAGGAGGGTTTTTAGATGCCGCCAACTTCACTTACAAAAGTTACCGCTTCGAGCTTTGCAGACGGTGTTGCCGATGTTGGGTATGAGGCAGCCGATCAGCCCAACGGCAACGATTTTGTCAACACCGGCAAGACGATTTTGCTGGTAGACAACGCTAGTGGCGGCAACGTTACGCCAACTTTTGCCGTGGGTGCGTCAAAGTTTACGGTTAACGACGCGATCACCAAGACTCCAAACACGCCAGTAGCTGCGGCGAAAGTGGGGTTTTATGGGCCGTTCCCTACTGCGATTTATGGATCGACGGTAACAGTTAACTACGATGTAGGCGCATCAATTACCGTCGCAGTAGTAGAGCTCGAGCAAACACCGCTTTAAGAAAAAACACGGAGGCATCAAATGGCAAAGATTCATGGACGGCTAAGTAATTTTCAGTGGAATGCGATCGACGTCAAAGGGATTATGGACGCCAATCAGAATCTTGAGCGGCCAGAGATCAACGTCACTACGCACGATACGGGTGATTTTGAGGAATTCATCTTTGGCAGGATGGCGGGCACTGTTGACCTCACCATGAAATGGGATGAGGCCGATCCAGGTCAGGGCGCAATGCAAACGGATTTTTTCACGCCGACATCGCGCGCTATCGTTTTCCGAATGGAGACCGGATCCGGATTGCATGAGTTTACCGGCAACGGCCAGATCACCGCGTGGGCTAAGACCGGCCCGAATGCGGACGCAAGTGAAGTTACAGCAACGGTTCGTTTTAGCGGGACCATCGTAGAGGCGACCCAAGCATAAGGAGCTTTCGTGACGATAAGTAAACGAGGCGAGATCGATCTAGAGCTCGATGGTGAGACCTACACCATGGTGTTCAAGTACGAGACATTGATGGCTATCGAGGATGCCTTTGGTGGCACATCCATTGATGATCTGTTTTTGAGTGGCAACATTAGCCGATCGGCGCTTGCCGAGGGCATCCGGTGTGGTCTCGAGAAAGGCTATCGGAAAAAGACACGAAAGCAGATCGCAAGATTGATCGGTGCCACTGTCGAGGACGATGAGAATGCATATAACAAGATTACTCGGGCCGTGGTCAAAGGAGTCTTGATTGCCAACGGTGCTAGCAAAACTCAGATCGAGGAGCTCGATCGAGAAATTGATGAGGAGCTCGGAAAATTGGAGCCCATCAAGAAATTAAAAAAGGAGCTGGATAACGAGGACCCTACGAAGGCCCCTCCGGTCCAATTGACTTCGACTGGCTAGTAAGGACAGCCGCAGCCATTGGGCTGACTTCGGATCAAGTGTGCGCGATGTCGCCGCATGAATTCAGGCTGTATCGAGAGGGCGCTGCCGACAGAAAAGAGGATGAATACGCAATGTTCGCATGGGGGCAAGCAAACCTTATGACGATGTGGTGCGACAAGGGCAAAAGCGTTTCGCCTGAGCAGCTCTTTAAGCGTCGCGATGCTCCCCCGGAATTTGCAACCTCTGCAGAATTCACTGCCTATATGCGAGAGCAAGACGAGGACGATGAGTAATGGCTACTGCTGTAATCGGCACCATGGCCATCAAGCTTATCGCGCAAACCGATAAATTTGATAAAGACCTAAAAAAAGCCGGCGGCAAACTGAAAGCGGTAGGAGCTGCAGCGAAAAAAGTTGCGGCGGCATCTGCTGGTGCGTTGGCTGCTATTGCCGGCGCTGCGGTCATTGCGATACGAGCGGCCGATCAACAAAGACAAGCCGAGCTCAAGCTTGCCGCCGCGCTGCAGGCAAGCGGGCAGGCCGTCAACTTGCAAGTTTTTCGGGATATGGCCGATTCGCTGCAGGATGCCACAGGACAGGGTGATGAGCTCACACTGTCACAGGCGGCGTTGCTCACCAGTTTTGGCGCCAATCAAAAGGCGATTGCCGCGCTGCTCCCCGGTATCGCTGACTACGCTGCAGCGACCGGCAAAAACGCGACCAAAGCCACACAGAATTTAGGTAGAGCCATACAGGGCGAATTCTCCTTACTCAAGACGATGGGGATCGGCTTGTCTGATGCTGAAACGGCTACCTTCAAGCTTGCCAACCAAACACAGCGCGCCGCTATTATTGCAGAAAAATTGGGAACCTCGTTTGGAGGTACGGCGGAGGCCCTGAGCAAAACGGCTGTCGGCGCCTTCGCCAGAGTGCAGGGTAGGATCGGCGATCTGATTCAAGAATTTGGATTCATGATAGACACGCCTGTGGCCGGTTTCTTTTTGAAAATCGAGGGTCTAATCAAGAGGGTCACGGGGTTTTTTGCGGGACTAAGCAAGCAAACAAAACAGAACGCTGTCCGTTTTGGAATCCTTGGCACAGGAATCATCGCCGTGGCAGGCGCGATTGCTGGGCTGATCGCATTGGCCCCCTTGATCGCGATCATCGCTCTGCCATTCATCAAAATCGTTGCCGTCATAACGCTGGTGACTTTGGCCATTGCCGGCATGAGAGTGGCATGGAAAAAAGACCTAGGCGGCATACGAACCGGGGTGTTGAGCTTTATTGATATTGTCATTTCGTCATTCGAAAAACTGAAAAACAAAATACTAGAGATCACCGATGCGATGTCGGAGACGTTTGCGACGTTCATCGCTTTCATTAAAGGCGAAAGCGCCGATGAGGCCTTTGCTCGTGTACAAGCCGTTAGGACGGCAAGAGCAGAAGGCGGGCTGGGCGCGGCAACGGGTGCGGCATTAGGCGGAGCAGGCGAGGCCATTTCAGGCGCAGCACAGACCGTAATCGGTGGAGCCAAGGCCGGGCTCGGAGCGCTGAAGCAATTTGGTGGAGAGATTGCAAAGGAAATCAAGGATGGCATGGATCCATTTTTGAAAGCGCTTGGAATCGACATAGACACGGTTGGAGACAAAATCAAGACTCCCCTTGGCACTGGCGCGAAGGCTGCCGGTGAGAGCCTGAAAAAAACCGCAGTCGCGGCCGAGAAAGCGGCAACAACACTACAGGGCGCAATCGAGGGCGTTGTCATTGAAGCCATCGCGGGATTTGTTGCTGACATGGGCGAGGGTGCTGCCAATGCTGCCAACGCAATGCTTGCCGCGTTTTCTGTTATCGGTCCCGCTGTTCAAAAGGGCGGCAAAGAAATGTCTGATGCCTTTTCTGGCGCCACTAAGGGATTCGAGCAAGGCGGCCCGGTTGGAGCTGCAGTAGGTGCTTTGGCTGCTTTGGCGACTAGCACTGAGGCATTTAGGCAAATAATGGAAAGCGTTAACACTTTGTTTGTTGCGGTCAAAGATGTGCTGCAGAGAATCCTAGAGCCATTGGTGCCGCTCATTGCGGCAATTTCGGAAATCGCGTTGTTGGCGTTTGAGATATTTCAACAGCTCGTGGCGTTTGGCACAGTAATGGAAGTGTTGAAAGTTGTGATGCAGATAGTTGTGCCGGTGGTCCGTTTCGTTAACAGCGTTGCTAAAAAAATCTTTGACGCCTTCAAAGCGCTCGGTGCGATTTTCGGTGATGGATTCAAAAAGCTTGTGCGCTTCAAAGAGGTCATGGAATTTTTCGGTGAGCAACTCAGCAAGGTTGCTGGTGTCTTTATCAGGGTGATTAACAAAATCACTTCCAAGTGGAATGAGATGATCGAAAAAATTGCCAGAGCTCTCGGAAAGATTCCCGGCGTTGGCGGCAAGATCAAAAAGTTTGTTCGTAGGGCCAAGATCGGATCCATCGAAGCGGCTGCAGAGCAGGCCGTTGATCCACCGGGCGGCGGGCCTGGTCTAGCTGACGTTTTGCCGAGAGCCATTGAAGGCTTGGAGACTTTGGGGGAGGCCGCACGTACGGTCACAGCGCAACTAACAAATGTTCCCAAGGGATTCAAAATCGCCCTGCGTCGATTTCAGGCATCGGCTGGCGAACAGTTATCGCCCGAGCTCGGTGGATCGGCTGGCGGCATGACGGTGTTTGTTCAGGCCAATGACGCAGAAGAGATTGCGACCAAGTTAAAAGAGATCGAGTCAGGGCGTGCTTCTGGATCTTTCCGTGCTAACCAGGCACCAGGCGGAGATTTCCAGACCCCTCGTGGTGGATCCTGATGGTTTTTGTCCGTGTCAACGGCTACACGCTTGATATCGAGCACGGATCGGTCCAACTCAGCTATCTGGACATAGGCGAGCGCAAGCGATCGTTCTCCGGAAAGATGCTGACCGATCGACGGGCTCGCAAACGCATCTGGTCGATGCGGACGATTCCTCTTGAGGAGGAAGAGGCCAAACTTGTTGAGGGGCTGGTCGCTGGTTTGGGCGATGTGTACCGACCCGGTTGGCTGAAATTCGATAAAGACTTTGGAGATGAAGACTTTAACACCGTAAAAGGAAAGATTGCACAAATCGTGAATCCTGGAGGGATTCGTTGGGGCATTGCCGCAGACAGGGCGCCTGTTGTTGATTCCTCGCAAGAGCCAGAAAGTCAATTCGGTCTTACTGCGTTGGAGCCCGAGGCGTTTATCGGTGCGAGTTACACCAATGAGGCAACTGTCACAAACATTTTGCAGGCCAATACACGCGACGGAACAGAAAACGGCACAACAGGCGGTTGGGCGATTGTCGGTGCCGGATCGCTTTTTTCTGATTTGGCTAACAAACTACAGGGACTCCGATCGTTGCGTGTCTCACCCACCGCAGCTGGTGACGGCGTAGAAACGGGCGGCGTAACCGCAACAGCCCTTACGACATACACCGCTAGCGTTTATGTCAAGCCAAGCCTTGCCGGTCAAACATTTAGAATCGAGATATTTGAAACCGGACTGGTAAGCATTGGATTCACCGACTACACCAATCTTGCGGTAGGCGTATGGCAGAGGATCCATACCACGCAAGCAACTTCCGTTGCCGGTCTATCTATTCTTTTTCGTGTCACCACACCTGCGATCGGAATTCCTCTGACCTATCACGTCGACGCTGCTCAACTAGAAGTTGATGCAGGTCTATCAACATCGGCGCCAACTACTTGGGCGAACCCAACACGAACGTTGGGATCAGGTCTTCAGCAGTTAAATTGGGTGCTGGGCTATAGCGATGTCACAGTCAATTTTTGGTTCAAAGCGTTCACGACAGAGCCGTCAGGCACTAGGAGATTTTTTCGAATTCAGGACGGCGGCTCAGATGACAACATCTTGAGCATTCAACGCGAATTGTTCACAGACAAAATTAACTTTCAAACGATAGCGGCACCATTTGGCGCAGCTCCTGTGCAAGATGATCTCACCGTTGTAGTTGCTGGTGGGGGCTTTGTTGGCTTTGATGGTACCTGGCATATGCTCACGTGCGTGATGCGCCAAGATCCCGAGGGCGCCCAAAGCAAAAAAAGGATCTATCTCGATGGCGTGGCTCTGGCGAGCTCTAACCCTAGTGCTTTGCCAGACTTCAGGGAGCTCGTTGTTGATGTAACTGACGGATCCTTGCCCGACATTCAAACAATTATTGGCGGTCAATCGTCTGGCTCCAAAATGGATGAAGCACAAATTCAGGACATGATGGTGCTGCCATTTGCGGCAAGCGATCAACTTGTTTCAGATTGGTTTAACGTGCTTGGTGCTGCCGGTGTTCCCATGTCGCCACTGCCCCGCGTGTATCTGGATGGCGACATAATGCCCGATCGGCCCTTTGGTGTATTGGTCGATGGTGAGATCGCTGATGAATTGTTTTTGTCCGCCACTGCAAACAATACCACGGGATTTCGCAGCAACTTGCGTCGGCTGTCGCTGAGATTTCAGGAGGTATAGCGTGCGAGCGATCACCGCCGGACAATCGCGCGCATTGCAGAATCAAGATCGCGCAACACAAATGAGAGTACAGGTTAGCGCTGATGGCGGCACAACATTTGTAGACCTGTCACGCCTCAAAGGGCTCGATTGGGTTGACTCCGTTTCCTATGGTGGCGGCATCGATATGCCGATCGTGACGGCAGGCATCGAAATAAGACGCCAGTCTTACAACCATTCATTTGCGACGCTGCTGGATTCCAGCGCGTTCAATAGAACGTTCGGCACGTTGCTTGACGTTAACAATCAGATCTTTGTCGAGATCGCCGTTGTTGGACACGATCAGGCAAGGCCAGGCGAAAGTGAATGGGTAGAAATCTTTCGCGGCAATATTGACGATGTTGATTGGAGCGGTCCGACAGTCAAAGTCAAAGCACGCGACGGTGGCAACGTTTTGGTCGATACCTTCATAGAGACACAACGCCTCTATGGTTCGGGCGCTGGCGTCACCATCGAGGCTGTGATCCGGGGTATCCTTGACGACAACATAAACATTCCCGAGGTTGGCGGTTTTTCTGTGGCCAATCCGCTCGAGCTCTATTCAGTCAACGGGACGGGCGCCCCTGCATTCAACCCCGCCGATTCGCCTGGCTTTTTGATTCTGGAATACATCCAAAGCAAAGAAAGCGTACACGCGGCGATCCGCAGACTGGCGTTAATGATTGGATTTGATGCCAAGTATTTATTTCATACGATAACCGATCAGTTTCAACTCGTATGGCGCTCCCCGGTTCGTCCTATTCCAGCGCAAGGCAAGTTGACCCTGACAGGCCAACCGATCGCCGCTGAAACATTCACTATCAACCTAACAGCTATGACGGCTGTAGCGGGTGCGCCAGCTACATCGTCAGAGTTTCAAATAGGCGCCACCAAAGAAGACACTGCGCAGAACATTGCCGATGCACTCAACAACAGCCCGGAGGCTGCTAATATCTTTGCAGACAAAATCGAGGACGCCTCAGTTGTACTCATTGAGTGGTTTTTGCCCGGGACCGCTGGAAACTCCATTGTCTTTACGGAGGCGATGACAAACACAACAGCCGATGGCGGCGGCACTCTTGGCGGAACAAAGACAGGTGCCATCGGCAACGAGATCCCTGACTTCACTTTTGACCAAGACGATTACGCTTCTATCGGTCGGTTGAGCATTTCAAAGCAAAATATCCGAAACGTGCAAAGGGTAACGTTTCAAGATCCTGCTGACCTTAACAGTCGAATAACTGTTGTACGGTCAGATGCCGCATCTGTTTTGAAATACGGCCGGCGCTTTATGGAGATAACGGAAGATTCGAATTCTCAAATCGATACTGTGGAGGAAGCTGCAAATTTTGCCAACATAGCCTTGCGGGATCTGTCCGAACCGGATGTTCAACAATCGGTTGACATGAGATATTTTTGGCCTGTTGAGGATTTTGATCTCTACAGATTTAAAGCCAACGATCAGCACTACGACACAGACCAGGATTTGGCCGTGGTCAAATTCTCTCACAAGCTTTCCAAGGATTCAGCGCGCTCATCAATTGAGACGCGCGGCAAGCCCTCTGGAGGTATCGAGCGCTGGCTGAGCATTGAAGGCGACAACATTCGAAATGCAGCGCAAGATCTCAGAAGCGATAACGCTGCAGACAATATGTCCCTATCCCCTGGTATTGGTGGGATCATTGTCACCTATGACGACCCCAGAACAATGTCGCCGCCTATACCCGATTGGGCTACTACCAAATGTCATGTGATCGATGATGATGATGTCGGGTTTCCGGACTTTGCCCCGACTGATGCTAACCTTGTAGCGGTCGGCAGACAGACACGTTTCGAGATTGCAAATTTACAGCCAGGCAAGCAACACGCTGCAAAAGTAGTAATTGTTGATTTGCTTGGTAACGAAAGCGTTGTCAGTACATTTTTACAAATCGCTACAGAGCGCGTGGGAAGTTTCCACGAAAACAACGAGCGGGAATTCGGCACTGTCAATCCCAACCCATCCTTCGGCATTTTTACCAAGTCCCCGAAAGATCCTCCGCCGGGCAGTGATACGATTCCGCCAGATTTCTGGTTCGTCAGTGTAGGCACTTGGGGAGTTGCCGACACGAATTGGTTTTTTTCGGCGACAAAATCATGTAGTGGAGATGTCGCATTGGTTTGGAATGGCGCAGCAACTGGCGCTTTTGCCCAATTCATATTTACAAGCGAGCCATGGATCGCCGAAGAGGACGTTATCTATTCAGCACAATTCACGTGGTCTCATGATGGCGATGATGGAAACAAGACAGCATGGTCAGCTCGGGTCGAATTTTTCGACAAGGACAAAGTTTCCTTGGGGGCGGCCGGCACAATCAGGGATACCTTGGGGGCCTACGGGGATACCCCGATTGCAATAACGCCAGCAAATACCCCCTTTGTCGATCGAGGCTGGATAACCTCCCCTGTTGGGGCGCGGTACGCCGCGGTTGTCATCAGGAGCACGGTACCTGTGTCGGCGTCAGGTCAGACGAAAATCCCCACGATATTTTTCGATCACTTCAACATTGCTCGAGCCTTGGCTAAGCTCGATGCGTTTGGCGCCACCGATCGAGTAATAGCAGCCAACACTTTCCTTGCTCCGTTCCTGAGCTCTACACCGAACATCGACACGGCCGACAAATTCACACCAGGACTTGCGGCCGGTCCAATCGAACACAAGTATACGATCCCGTTCACCAAAGAATATTCGATCGTAGGAAAGATCGCCCTAACTGATTTGACCTCAGGCAAAGCGCTTGTGGCCAGGTTACTCAACAATGGATCGCCGCTCGTTGTCGGCTCTCCTCACGTTGGCCAGGGCACAACTTTCTCGACTCCCGAGGCTTATGCTGTTACCGGGGTAATCGTTCTGGCCAAGGGTGACATAATCACACTAGAGGGCAAGCACAATGACACAGTGTCGAGGACTCTTGACGATTCGGAATGCTTTTTAAGAATCACCCAAACATCAGATCAAGGTTAGAGGGGTCTCAAATGTTCAAACGTTTATTTTTCATCTTTGCACTGGTCATGGCTACTGCGTCAACGGCAGGCGCCCAAACGCAGATCCTTGTTCATGGTGACAGTGCAGGCAGCCACAACATATTAAGCGGTGTTGCGCTCAATGCGTCCCCCGCGGCTCGCACAATAACCCTGACTCTCGGCGCGATGCCACCGGGCGGACAGGGATCAGGCTTTGACAAGTTGCGTGCATTTGTTTTCTTTACGCAATCAGCTGCGTCAAGCGTCACTGCGTTATTCAGCTGTTCTTTGGATGGTACCAACTTCGGCAGTCTCACCTCGAGGAAAATTACCGATGGTGCGTCTGCACTGAGTATAGTCACCGATACGCATCTAACTGGTGTCGATGCTGATCTTGCAATTGAATACGATACGCGCGGCTGCGCTAAAGTTAAAATTCTTTTTGGTGGAGCCGGTGCGGGTGTCGGAGACCTGGTTGATATTCAGGCTGTTTCGATTGGGGGCCGATCATGAGATATCTGTGGGTAGGCTTTGGCTTGTCACTTTTGCTGCTGGTCGTGTCTGTCAGTATGCAAACGGGCATGGCTCAAGATCTTGGATCGGGCGATGAATACGGGCTGATTGAAGGCGATGGCGCTGGGGCTGGTGGCGATGTTGTTGGGCCAGGCAGCTCGATCGACGAATCGATTTGTCGATTTGATGGCCTTACCGGAAAGATCATCCAAGGTAGCGGCTGGACAATTACGGACACCAACGTGCTGATCGGCGCAGGCGACTACGACCAGAGCGGAGGGAACATCAACGACGACTCCGGTGACGGCATCGTAGATATCGCCGGCGACATGAATGTCACCGGAGAGTACGCATTCAACGACTCAGGTGAATTTAATGGAAACACCCTGAACGACATTGGACAAATCAACTACACCTTGGGGGGGTCTACCGATGGACCCCTCTACCAGCAAATAGAAAAGGCTGCAGAGACCGCACCCGCTGCTGGATTTGGTAGATGGTGGATTCGCAATGACGCACCTAACACACCGATGTTTACCGACGACACTGACGTTGATCATGTTTTGAACACAGGCGGGGACGTCACCGGCCCAGCTAGCAACACCGACAACCATATTCCGTTATTCTCAGGAACTACCGGGAAGGTTTTGGATGATACGAGCACGATCGCTGTAACGGCTGGCCCGACACTGACGCCGACTACCGGATCAATGACTATCGCGGCAGACCTAACCATTTCAGGGAACCCGACAACGATCGGCAGCGATGCCCATATCGGTGGCCAGGTTGTTTTGGATGCTGGAACCATAGCCGCAGACGATGTGACGCCATCCATTGTGTCGGATTCAATTTTTGTCACGTCGGCAAATACTATCAGCACAGGGATCACCACGTTTGACGATGCAACGATCGATCAGATTTTTTGGGTGTGCGGTGGATCCAATACCAACAGCACGACTATTGCAGATGGCGGAAACTTTGCACTTGAAGCGGAAATCACTCTGTCACTCGATGTCTGCATATTCCTGTGGGCGCAGGGGACATCAGATTTTATTGAGATATCTAGAAACGTAGCTGTCCCGTTTGAACTCAACTTCCTGATGGGTTTCGGTCCAAACGATGGGATCTTTCCATCGACAGCCCCAGCGGGGGCGGTAACGCGCAACGGTCGGGCCCTGGTGGCCTTCGACTCAACGACCGACGAGAACCTGATCTTTGAAGCGGCATGGCTGACCGATGACTACGACCCGGCAAATAACCTCCGCGTCGAGGTCGATTCGATCTGCGACGGTATCACGAGCGGCGCGGTTCGCTGGTGTCTGGAAGTCGAGAGCACCGCGACTCAGGATTTTGATACCGATGGGTTCGCTTCAGCCGTGTGCGCAAATTCAACCTGCAGCGCTACGGATGGTGTAGCAAGTACTGCGATCATAACTTTTACGTCTGGGGCCTGGGATGGCGGGGGTAGAAATATCCCTTATCGGTTGCGCCTCTCAAGAGATGCAGATAACGCCGCCGATACGGCTGCCGGGGACGCCCAGTTTTTTCACATAGCAGTTAGACAACAGTAGGGAGAAGACAATGCCAAGAGCCAGACATAGGATCGGATTCCAGCTAGACACATCGAAACCCGAGGGCGACGCCGACGCAGCCGACTGGCTGTACGGGTTCGATGAATCAGCACTCGATGGTGCGGGGGTACCCGACAAATACCGTAAGGTCGTCGGCGAGACTGTTGTCGAAATGACCGAGACAGAGAAAGTCGACATCGAGCGGCCCATCCTGAAAAATACCGTGCAATCGAAAACTCGAGCACTGGCAGAGGCAGACGCGATTGCCAAATTCGACATAGCCGACTCGGGAAGGGGACAGGCCTTGCTCGACTCATTGGATGCGGCGACGACTCTTGCAGAGCTCGCGGCGGTAGAGGATAGCCGATGATCAAGCGACTTCTACTCACCTTTGCTTTAGCGTTCAGTGGCCCATCTGCCGCGAATGGCGCGCGTCTGTTCGACGATTCAGTGGGCGATTTTCTAGATGCTGCTACAGCAGCGGTCACCGCCCCACCGTTTACCGCGTGTGGTTGGTTCCGCTCGGACGATTCGACGGATACTGCACAGGTAATCTTTGCGGTTGGTCAAGCGGGAACCGATAACTTTTGGAGGGTAAGGGCTAGAAATGCGCCTTTGAGTATTGAGTTTGGTGTTGAACAAACAATGCCGGCTGTGGATATTAAGATCAACACCACCAATACATGGGCTCAAGACGTTTGGGCGTGCTGGTGTGCTGTTGAGGCGGCGACGGATGATCATAGGATATTCCTGGAGGGGGCGGGCAAGAGCACGTCAGCCACTGACATCGCGCCTAAATCGGTGGACACCACAGAGATCGGACGCTCCGATGACGGCAGCCCGGGGGACAACTTTTCGGGGGACCTCGGACACATCGTTATGTGGGATTTCGCGCTGTCTGACAATGAAGTCGCGACAGTTTGCCAGCCGACGATCAGAATGTGGAACTATCGACCCGCTGACCAGATACGCTACTGGGGAGTAAACGGCCAGACTGTGGAGCCCGACTCGCGTGGGACCGTAAATCTGACAGTGACTGGCGCCACTGTGTCCGAGGAACCGCCAATACCTCACCCGATCATTGCACCGTAAAGGAGACAGACAAGATGAAAAATGCAGCGAAAGCTCTAGCACTCTTGGTGACTGGAGCAGCGATAGGCGGCGGCACGGTGACCCTTGCAGCACCCGACATCGCCTACCATGACAGAGCATATTCCCAGGTGTTGACTCGTGATGTCCGTGTCTACCGCGATGAGCTTGCCCGTGCAGCCAATTGGACAGGCTCATTGGACGATGTTCGCAAGGCCTGTATCGAGAGCAACGGCGAAAAATCTAGCGTTGTCGTCCGTGGTAAAAATTACGCACCGAAAGCGGACGTGCCAGACGGCGTGAAGCTGATCAAGGAATGACCTTGAGTCTCGAAATCATCATTGTATTGCTTGCTGAGTTGCCGGCGTTTGGGTTTGTGCTGTGGCTTTCTCATCGAATGACCACGCACACGATCCCGAGACTTGCCGGTGATTTTCTAAGAGGACTCGAACAGCAACGCGATGATTTCAAAGATGCACTGAAAAGCCAGCGTGAAGAATTCCACAGGGAAATGGAGCGCGAACGCCAAATACACGGCGATCACGTAGAGCGGATTGTTCTAGCGATTCGGGACTCTAACAAAGGAGCATAGCCATGGAAATCGAACTACCATTTTGGGCCAACCTATTGATCGCTGCAGCGCTTTTATTTTCGGGAACCATTGGGACTTATCTTGTCGGCGGCGTGCGAAAAGGAATGAAGTGGCTCGATGAAAAAATTGATAACGAATATATTAGCGGCGTAATTCAACGTGCGACTCCGGTCCTCGAGGAGTTAGTCGACGAAACTTATAAAACTTTTATCAAGCCGTTGAAAAAATCCGGCAAGTGGAATGCGGAAACTGCGCGCGAAGCCAAAGCAAATGTTGCCGGAAAATTCAGAATCCTTTGGGGCGCAGAAGGCGCAAGAAAACTCGTACATATTTTTGGGGCCCCTGACACGGTCGACGACTTTATCGGTGGGCTAGTTGAGCGCGCGGTTACGACACGCAAAACCGTAGGACGCAGGGCGAAGGCGCTCAAAGTCAAAAACCCTTCGAAGGGCTAGAGCTTGGCCTCGATGATTCGTTAGCTCTGGCCCCTGGACATGGATCACTCAAATTCACCGCGTTTGCAGACCCTCTGGGGCTGGGCGGCAAACTGAGATACAACCATCGATGGACCGATCACTGGTATGGGTTTGCAGAGGGCACAGCAACGCTAGACCTGACGACGCGGCGTCCGGATTATTCCCTGGGCCTTGGCATAGGAGCAAGCTGGTAAATGAGCAGACGACAAAAGGCAGCAAGTTGGACTCTGGTGATAGTGGTGATGGGTGGCCTCGCCTCAGATGTTTTCAATTATTTCACCAATCGGGACGATGCACACGAAACGGTCGCTGCAACGATTGCAACAACTGATGAGTTGCGTTGGAGGGCTCACGATCGAGAGCACGATCTTCATCACCTGGATAACATCAGAGTACTAGTTGATTTGCGTGGTGCGTTGGCAGCGATAGAGGAACTCAAGATCGCAATCGCATCTGTGCGCAAACAGGCGTTACTATATGACCAGGGATACGATAAAGCGGCCAAGCTCGAGGCGTCTAAAGCCGATGCCCTTTTGATGCCAAAGGAGCCGGCGTTGCCGCACCCACGGATCAAAAGCAGACGGGCCAATATTGCCGACATGGAGATCGAGCTCGAGCCCAAGGCTGTGCAGAAAAAAGCTGAGGAGCTCTATGCCGATTGACCTACACGAAAAGCTATCGCCGCATTTCACGCTATCCGAGCTTGTCCACACATCGCATCGGTACATCGACAACAACCCAACGCCGGAAATCGTCGAGCAACTACGGACCCTCTGCCGGGATTTCCTCGAGCCGGTGCGGACCATTTTCGGACCGCTTCGAATCAATAGCGGCTATCGGTGCCCCGAGCTCAACACGGCGATCGGTGGGTCGAAGACCTCGGCGCATATGCACGGCTGTGCGGCTGATTTCGTGCCACTGCACGACTACACGACGAATCAGATCGTTAAGTGGATTGCAGACAGCGGTCTGCCCTTTGACCAGGTGATCGACGAATACAGCTCAACGTCGAATTGGGTCCACATGGGGATCGTGCCGCCTGTTAGGGATCCGCGCCGTCAGGTGCTGACGATGAGACGGGGCAAGTATTCGCTGTTTGATGGCAGCTGATGAAATTCCCAACGCCCCTCGATGGTCACAACGCCGGCTGCCAGTGCAGGCCCTGCTTAGCCTACCGCGGTCAGATTCGCCGCCTATCCAATATGCCGTGCCGATTGTCCAACGGCAGGGGGCACAAGACAAAAAACCGCCTGTGCCCGCCCTGTCAGGCCAGGGAGTGTATCAGGGAGGGTCGGGCCTAGCCGCAGCACATACAGGCCTCAACACCATCGCCGTGTTGTGTACGTCTAAACATCTTTTCGGCGCATTGCTCAGAGCAGTACGCAGATACCGGCTCTGAGCCACGGCACCCGCCGGGCTCTACATCGTAGAATTCGCCATTCCCGCCAAGTGAAATGAAGCGCCCACAGGTTGGGCATTTATCTCCGAGTTTTTCTTGATCGCTCATAGATTCCCTAGCTTTCTATCTTCGATGAGCTGCCGCACGGCAGCCGATACCCCAGACAGAGCGTGACTAATCGCAAAGGATAGCAGCCAATCAACATCGTTGGCTGACAGGGTTATCGTAGTGCGTGTGACGCCATCGAGCTCTCGAGGGCGTCCGGCACCCTTGCGGGCGCCTCCGTGGGGCGAGGTGGTCATGTGGCCACCCTGCTGCTCTCGGGGTGCACGGTGGCGCAGCAGCATTTAGATTTTTGAAAGGTGCCGGATGTGGTGGTTACACTGATGGTGCCGCACAACCACCCGCAAGAGGAACAGGTGGTTCGGGGGGTGTTTTTTGTTGTTTTTGTATTCATGCTTTTTTCTCCGTTGTTCGTGTTCCTCATCATGTATACATCATACCAAATCAACCGAAATGATCAAGCAAAATCGTCATACTTTATCAAGTTTTTTTTGCCCCTGAAATCCGGGGACTTAGGGCCGAGCGTGCTTCAGCGGTAACGGGCAGACCAGGAAATAACCGTTTTTCTGTTTGTTTTCGAATTGCGGACCAAGCCCAAGGATCATTGTGTCGCGATCTGCGCCCGGATCTGGCTTGCCGTTTGGCAGGTTGAAGCTGATACGGCAATCCGGCATAAAGATCGTGTAGTCTTTGGCATAATGGTGCATCCATTCTTGCGTGCAACCTGTTGGTACCAAGAGGATTGAATGGTTGGCACTGAACATTGCCTCGTACCAGGCTTTTTGCACCCAAAGTGTCGTATCTTTAAATTCCATATTGCAAAACGTCCAATTGATCCACGGCTGAATCAATCCGTTTTCTTTTTTTGTCCAAAACGCTTTACAGAGCGCGTCACGTTTTGATGCAGCTGCGTCGAGCCGAAATTTGATCTGGAAATAATCCTGCAATGCTTCGAACAACCATGGCGGCGTTCGTCTATTTTGAATTTTGGCCATTTGCTTTTTTTCCGCAGAGTTCTAGGTGATATTCCCAGAGCTCTAGTTTTAGTTGATGCCATCGACCCAGCACGGTGCCGCGTCTTTTGTTTCGCCACGTGCTAGGGTCTTCGCTACCGCTCCAAAACATTTGGAAAATGTCCCGGTAGGTGTAGCCCGTCCGCATGTCTTGATACTTGAGCCCGCAATTTGCGCACGTCTCGCCATTCATGTTCCTGCCGGTTTCTGGAGTGGCGGCGGGAACGGCAAGGATCTGTTTATGTCGCTAAAGTCGTGCCGCAATATCCGAGGAAACTTTTGGGCAATATCTACCAGGATCTTTGTTGGCTTCTGGAGGTTTCCGGATCTCTCGATCGCCTCATCAACGGTGCTTGGCGTCTTGAGCTCTGCTCTACTTACCCCGCTATCGCTGTGACGCCGCCACCATCCGGCGGCCTTGTCTCGAGGATATCCTGTATGCTCGAAACAGATCCATTCGCTGTACTGTGTGATCCCGCAATAATAAATCACGCGCATCGATGGGGGCTTGCCTGGCTTGGCGTGCTTTGTGTATCGGATTTTGTCGACTTCAGCCCAACCCGGAAATTGCGCTTTGGTACTGGTCATTACGTCAGCGCCAATGTTGGCCTTGGCTTTGTGTCGCGGCTCCTGTGCGATCACAAATTCGTATCCGCAATCAGGGCAGGCGGTTTCCTTTTTCTTCACCAGTGCATGGCATCGAGGGCATTCTTTGCGGTCAAAGTCGTAACCGCAATCGGGGCATTCCTTTGCGGACAGCTTGCAGGGCAGCCCGCAATCAGGGCATTCCTTTTGCGGTGACTTGACGACGTGATTATTTTTGACCTTGATTTCGGCAAGCGGGCCATGCTTGAGGATGTTGCCGGCAAAGTCGAGCACCAAGCAATTTTCTTTGCCGGGCGCCATTCGCATGCCACGGCCCATCATTTGAACATGCAGGCCCGTTGATTTTGTGGGACGCAGCACGATCATTGCGTCGATGTCTGGTACGTTAAAGCCAGTTGTCAGAACGTTGATGTTAGTTAACGCGCGGATCTCTCCGCGTTTGAATCGATCAATGATCACAGCGCGCAAGCCTTTGGGTGTTTCTCCTGTGATGGTTTCACTGGAAATCAATCGTTCACGAAATTCATCGCGTACATGGTGCGCGTGTTTGACTCCGGAACAAAAGACCAGCCATTTTTTTCTGTCGCTGCATTTGTCGATCGTCTCAGTGACCGCAGACACAACAACATCGTCCTTATTCATGGCTTTCTCGAGGTCACCGGGGACGTATTCGCCGCCACGGATTTTGACTCCACCCAGATCGGCGCGTTTCTTACCGAGCCTAGTTGTCAGCGGTGCAAGGTAGCCATTGCGCACAAGGCGCAAAATGTCTGTGTCGTAACAGATGTCAGTGAAGATCGAGCCAACGCCTCGATGCAGCATGCCAGAATCCAGGCGATAGGGCGTCGCCGTCATACCGATGATCTTGAGCCTTGGGTTGACCTCGCGGAGCTCGTTGATAAATTGCAGGTACATGCCAAAGCCTTTTTTTGGCACCAGGTGCGCTTCATCGATCCAGATCAGGTCAATGGCGCCGAACTCGAGCGCCCGTTTATAGACGCTTTGAATGCCCGCGATCGTGATTTGACTGTCGGTGTCGCGGCTCTTGAGACCTGCACTGTAGTACCCGAGGCGCAAGCTAGCATCTGGCCATTGCTGTATGAGCTCGGCACCGTTTTGCTGCAGGAGCTCTTGCACGTGCGTCAACAGCATCATGCGTTGCCTTGGATACTGAGTGATAACGCCGCGCACAAATTCGGCTTGCACGACTGATTTTCCGCCACCAGTTGGAATGACGATCAGCGGATTGCCGTCGTTACTGCGAAAGTAATCGTAGATTGAATCGATCGCTTCGTTTTGGTAATCGCGAAGTTTCATAAATTGCGTATTTTATTTTCTATTTTCATTAGTATGACTGGCGGTGATTGTGGTCTATCGCCATAGTTGTAACTCTCAAACGCATCCGAGATTACATGCAATGCTTCCCTTAATCCGATACGGCGCCCCTCGGTCATTCCCGCTTGGGCTATTCCTATCAGACAGCAATGATCAACCTTTAGCGTCTCGGATGGGTGGTCTTTGCATAGGTATTTTCTTGCGATTTTTTCTGCCGTTTTCATTTCAACCCCATGCCGTGCCATCTGGATGCGTTTGTACTTTGGCTGTGCGTCTTGTATCTGAGTGCTTGCCGGCAACTGCAAACTGTGGTGCAAGCGGTGTGTATGCTACTGCCCTGAATTCGCCGCGTGGTGTTTTGCAGTTTTCACACCGTGTTGACCACCGACCGTTGACCCATTGGCAACTGCGGCACCTGTAGCTCATTGTTCGGACTTTGGCTTAAATAATGAGGATGGCTCGGGCAGTCCCTGCATAACAAGCAACACTGCAAGAAACTCACGAGTATGATCGGATCCAAGGCATGCCTGTAGGGCAATTCTCCCAAGTGCACTCACTGGCCTATCGAGTTTTACGACCACATGCATATTACCGGGAGTCTTGGATTGCCATCGATCAATCTCTATGGCTCCCAAGTTGTTGCCGAGACGCTTTAGCCTTGCCTCGTAAATAGAAACGGCCAATGGTCCGTCCAGGTCAAGCAAAAGCAAATCTGGCTTACTGCCCACAACGACTTGACCGTCCTCTACAGCTTTATCGATCGCCGCATTTGTGATCTCCGGTGAACAGCTGTAGCTCATCCAATGACCTCGCCCCCTAAAATGTTTCGAGCTGCGTCGACTGTCTCATTGCCGATTGCATTGGGGTGAATCGCTGCAAGTTCTTTGGAGCTGTAGTGACTCGATTTGTCCGCCGGGAATCCGTCCCGGGCACACTCTACGAATTCTCTGCCGTCCGCCATTTGATATTTTATCCAGTCGTCGCCGGCATCGATCGGCGTCGCATAGGGTATGAGCTCGGGAATATGCAAATGATTCTCACAGCCCTTGCGCTGATTGTCTTCGGGTATGTCGCAATCGTAGCGCGCACAGGTCCAGCGCGCCTTGCCATCGAGCTCAGGGGTCGCGTGTACGCACGTGCGACAGTTTACATCGGCTACTTGGTCGCCGTGGCACTGGTCTTTTGCTGGGCACCATTTGCATTCAAACCAATCCGGATCCTGGCTGATTTTCTCGAGCGGCGTTTTTGATTCGATGATCCGGAGGGCCTTTGTGTGGATCGCTTTGGATTTCTTTGGCTCGTATTTGATCCGCTTAACATAGATCGTGTCAGTGTCTTTACAGATTCCAATGTACACCGCGCGCTTTAGCTTGGCCATCCGCATATAGCTTTGACATTGTGCGAAGTGTTTGGGCTTCGACTTTTCAACACCGTGCTTTTTGAGCGCGGCAAAGCTCTTTTTGTTGTGCGTCTTGACTTCGAGCAAGTGCCAGGTCTTTGGGGCCTCTGGCAGCTCGAGCACAACGCCATCGAGTCCTCCGGAATAGTGGCCAGCGTGATCCGTGTAACGAAACTGATCGCCGTTTGCGTCTTTTTCGTGAACAGTGCAGCCGATGGCTTTGAGGTTTTCTATCACGCGAGTTTCCTCGCGGTGGCCTGTTTCGAATAGGCGCAGGATGCGCCCCTCAAACTTTTGAGAAAACGCCCACCGAAAGCTATAAAACAGAAAACGCTCGCACGATTCACCGATCTGAGAGCCACCGAGGTAAGCTCTGGCGGGCTCGGATTGGCTTTCATATAGATCGTAAATCGCGCGTTCTGTTAGGCCTTCGGTGGGCAGCTCAACCATGACTTAGTTGGCCCACGGCGGCTGGTCTGCTGTCGCTGGCGCGGCTGGCGCGCTTGTGCTTGCTTGTTCAGGCTGCGCCGCCTGTTGACCTGCCTGTGCGGGCCCGTAACCCTTGATGACGTTTGTCAGCTCGCCATTGTCTTCGCGTTTTTTTACGCCAACCTTGAGGATGACTGGCACCCCATGGAGCTCGCTCGAGTCCTTTGGCCGTAGGACCTTGCATGCTTTACAAATATCGCCGAGCTCGCGCTGTGCAATCTCGACGGCCTTGGTGCTTTTGTTGTCGAGATTCAGGCGCGACCAGAGCAGGTGTCCCTTGTGCGCTCCATCCATGATCTGCCAAGTGAATTTAAGAAAGCTGCCCTCGCCATTCTTGGTGGCCACCATTTCGCTTTCTGTCGCCATGCATAGGTAATCAGCTTTCGGTATGGCGTCAAAGCTTGCCATCGGTTTGTGTTTGTCGGCGTCGAAGCCATCGAGTGAGGCCATCTTATACCACCTTTTGTTGTGTGTGTTGATTGTGATTACGCCGATTGGCGTATTGTTCTTGATTGGTAGACCACTTGCAGTTTTCCGGCGAGTAGTTTCCGTCTGAGTCAATCCTATCTATTGTACATCCTTCCGGTCTTTTGCCTATATCCTTATAGAATTTTTCGAACGATGACCACCTTTCACAGACACGGATACCTCGTCCGCCGTACCATGGGTACGATCCATTCGTTGGATTGTTGCATCTGTTTCGCATTGATTTCCATGTTGAATGGGTGGGCGTTCCTGACATGCCATGGGTTACTTGTTGCTGGCTTACTCTGTATCCGTGCTCACGCAAAAGACAACCGCAGCTTTTTGTCATCCCTGATTTCAGGGTCTTGCTGAACACAGGATCTTTTTTTGCTTCGCCGCAGTCACACCGGCAATCCCATTTTCCAGCACCCGCGTAACTGGTCACTATTAGTCGGCCAAATCTTCGACCGATCATTGTCATGTCTGGTCGTCTCATGTCAGCGACTTGCTTATGCAGTCAGATAAGGCGCCCCACTCCAGAGGGATGCTCTCTGGAAGGCTGTATCGATTCTTCGCAACGAATGCAGGCCGCTCTTGGGTCCAAAGGAGGCGCTCGCCCACCGCGACTCCGCGCCTAGCTGTCTTGTCAAAACCGACATCCTCTGTCTGCACGATCGTGCGTTGCGAGGCATAGCCGATAATGTCACACCATTCCGACAAAACAGATGAAGTCCGCTGGTGCATCTTGAGGATATAGCGATCGTACGGCTCGGTTTCAGGATCGTCAAAGCGTTTGACTTGGCTGTGCGCTGTCATGCCGACAACCATTGACCTGCTAAGCCTCAGGGCGTTAAGGCCCTCCAGGATTTTACGGAAAGCATCGGCGGCAAAAACGTAACCCTTGCCGTATCCGAATGCCTCGATGTTGTCTTTGCCGTTTTCTTCTGCAACATGCTTCCAAGTCAGGGCCTCGAGCCAATCGGCGGAGTCGATTACGATCGTTTTGAAATCATGCTTTTGAGTGTAGAGCTCTGTGATGACCTCCATCACATACGCATAGCTCTTGGCTGTTCCTTCCTTTGGCAGCTTTGCAACCTTGAGCTCATCAAGGCCATCCTCGGTTTGAATGAACAGGGGCTTTGGCGCCTTGCTGAAGAAGGTTGACTTGCCGATGCCCTCGTTGCCGTGTATCAAAATTCTGGGTGGCTTGGGTGTTTTGGAGGCTTTGATTGCCGATAGGTCGATGGCCATGGACGATCCTTGTGTTTGATTGTGTCTGGGTCACTACGCGAAATAAAAAAGAATGGCAACAATTTTGTTGTTGATTTCTTCAGATTGATTCTGTAAACGGTCTGGCATGGCGTCGACTGAATCGAGAAAACAATCCTGGAAAAGATATGATGACAAACGACAAGGCACGCAACCTAGACTCCTAAGGGAACGCGCACGCAATGCGATGCGCGGTGTGCCCAAGTCAGGCCGGTGTGAGTACTGCAACACGCCTGCATCGACCGTTTGGCATCATACTGACTATAGATTTCCAAACGAGGCCGTTGAGCTGTGCCACAAGTGCCACAGAAAGGAGCACCCACGATGAAAGCCAAGGCCCTGCCTGAAATTGCACCCGAGGAATTAGAAGCACGGCGCGACGTGCGCGATCGTTGCATCGAGACCGTGAAGGACGCGAGGCGAAAAGGCCATACGGTCGAGCGATTGCTGTTTATGCTCGAGACGATGCCGCTGAAATTGGACAAAACGAAATGACTACACGCAAATATAATTCGAAACTGAAAGCAGTAATCAAGTCGAGCGGCCTGTTCCAATGGTGGATCGCTGAGCAATGCGGGATCAGCAAATTCAAAATGTCGCAAATTGTTAACGGACATGAGGCGCCTAGCGCCAGCTCGAAAAGGGCGATCGCCAAAACGTTGCAGGTTAAGCAGTCGGCGATATTCTGAGGTTTCCAATGCTGAAATGGATTCAAAAGCATTTACTTGGTCGAAGCGATATCTATTTTGGAGAGAGCCTGTATATGCGTAGGTGGCGTTTCGGTCCGCGAAAATTCTTTGGCGTGCGCCTTCATCACACGATGCATGGAGACCTGGATCGCGAGCTCCACGATCACCCGTTCACTTTCATCACGATTATTTTGTCAGGCGGTTACTGGGAGCACTTACTTGATGGTGGCAAAAAATGGCACGGCCCAGGATCTGTGCTTTTGCGTCAGGCTGAAGTATTTCATCGTCTCGAGTTGGACGAACCAACTTGGACGTTGGTATTTCGTGGCCCAATACGCCGCATGTGGGGATTTCTCACTGACACTGGATGGATCTCGTGGAAGGAACACGTGGCTCGGCGTGAATCGAAGGCCATCAAGGGTACACGATCGTCTACTTCTTTTGTTTCGGAATCATCGATTTAGAGCATAGGGCCAATGACCACCAAAGATGCTCTGATCGCAGCTGCGCATCTGGCGCACCAGTACGGGATCTCGGTCCTACCGCCTGCACAGGACGGCACCAAGCGGCCTGACTCAAAAAGCTGGAAGCAATACCAAAAGCGCCAATCGACACAGGACGAAATAGATGCATGGTATGGCGATGGCCGCACCGGCGTCGGCTGGGTTACGGGTTACGTCTCAGGCGGGCTCGAGTGTATCGACTTTGACGATCGCACCGTTTACCGCGAATTCAAGTCGCTAGCCGAAAAGTGTGGGCTCGGAGAGCTCGTTGTCAAAATCGAAAACGGTTATCTGGAGTACTCGCCCAATGGCGCCCATTGGATGTATCGATGCGGCGAAATCTCAGGCAACACCAAGCTAGCACAGCGCGCCGATGGCAAGTCCCTGATCGAGACTCGAGGCGAGGGCGGATTTATCATCGTTGCGCCCACCTATGGTAGCGTAAACAAGGGCGGCAAGTATGAGCTCGTCTCGGGCTCCATTCAGACCATTGCAAAGATCCAACCGAGCGAGCGCCGAGAGCTCTTTAACCTCGCCAGTTTCTTTGACGAAAAGAAGCGGACCGAAAAAGTTGTTTCGGTATCCGTTCGAGATGACAGGCCCGGCGACGATTACAACGATCGTGCAACGTGGGGCGAAATCCTCGAGCCGCACGGCTGGCGGTTATTGTTCAGTCAGAAAGGAGCGGGCTATTGGCGTCGACCTGGAAAAACCAACGGTTCACACAGCGCAACGACTTGTCACGATGGCACCGATTACCTGTACGTTTTCAGCACGTCTACCAACTTCGAAAGCGAGCGCGCCTACAGCAAGTTTTCGGCCTATGGGATCCTGAATCACGCCGGGGACTTCGAAGCGGCAGCCAAAGATCTGCAGCTCCTGGGATATGGCGGCAAGGCGCCACAGTCAGATCTGACGGTGGATATCTCGGCTCTCCTGGACAACCTCACTGCAAAAAAGCCGACGATCGGCACATTCCCCGAGCACCTGCTAAAAGTGACCGGGGCTGTGGGTGAGTTTGCCGACTGGATCAACGAAACGAGCCCAAAGCCCCAGCCCATTTTGGCCCTCGGTGCCGCCCTTGCGGCGATGAGCACAATCTGTGGCCGCAAGGCGCAAACGGGCACGGGCCTGCGGTCTAACATGTACATCCTCAGCGTTGCCGAGTCTGGCGGTGGCAAGGAGCGAGCTCGGGAGGCAATCCGCCGGTTGTATGCCGAGGTAGGAGCCATCGATTATGCGGCCGTCGATGCGCTGGCGAGCTCGAGCGCAATCGAGACGCGGCTCTCGAGCTCCCCGAGCTCGCTTTTCTTGCTCGATGAATTTGGGATCTTGCTGCAGTCGATCAACAGCCGCCGGGCAGACAACCACATTGCAAGCATCAAGTCCGTGCTGCTCAGGCTGTACGGTGCCACAAGCGGGCTCTACATGGGCAAGGCACACGCCGATGCCAAAAACGACGTTGGGATCGAACAGCCCAACCTGAGCATCTACGGCACGACCACCCCGAGGCTATTTCTCGAGTCGATCAACGATGACTCGATCCATGAGGGGCTATTCTCGAGGCTCCTGGTGTTCAACTCCGAGGACCCTGATCCCGAGTACCGCGAGATCCCCTACGCGGCGTCAATGGAGCTGCCGCCGGCTGTCATATCTGTGTTTGTGGGCTGGCTCAAAAGGCCGATCAACGTCGATCCCGAGGCCGGCGATATCGAGGCCGCTACCAAGCCCAGCCCGCTAATCGTGCCCGATTCGTTGCCAGCGCTCAAGATCTTCAAAGACGCCGAGACCAAAATGCGGGCCATACGCAAGCGCCTACGGGCTGCAGGCAAAGAAGCGGCTGCGTACACTCGAGTCGTTACCAACGCGCGCAAACTGGCCCTTGTGCGGGCCTGCGGTGAGTCAGTCGAGGCGCCCGAGATAACTCGAGACTGTGCCGCATGGGCCTGTGAGCTCTCCGAGTACATAACGACGTTTCTGTTTCAGGCTGCTATCGACCATGGGGCCTCATCTGAGACAGAGACCGTTGTGAAGGCCGTACGCCGAGCTGTCAAAAACCGTGGGGGGATGGCGACGCAGAGCGAGATCACGCGGTCGACGCAACGCTATCCAAAGCGCCAACGAGACGAGGCGATTTTTACGCTGGTGGAGTCCGGTCAGCTCGTGACGAGCAAATCCAAAAAGGGCGGGACAAAATTCCTGTTGGTGGAGTCATGATCCTTCACCTTCACCAGACCCTTCACTTGAACGATTTTCGGCTACAAGCCTATGACAACGTTAAACAAGTTGTGACTCTTCACCATTTCACCGGGACGTATACTAAGAGGGGCGGAAGGCGGGGTGAGAAAATGGAAAATGTGAGATCAAGGTGTGTCGGTGAAATGGTGAAGAGTGGTAGTAGTTATAATATATATATATTAATTATATATACTTACGTACTCTCAACCCTTCACCTGAACACTTCACCCTTCACCGGGCGGCAACCATGACACAAGAATCAGAGCACATCGCACAGTGTAAGGTCGTTCAGTACCTGAGGTCTCGAGGCATCGGTGTGTTTTCGGTGCCTAACGGTTTCATGGTCGGCGGCAAAAACAAATGGGCCCTAATCACCAAATTCAAAGCCGAGGGCATGCTCTCCGGAGCTCCCGACCTGATTGTCATGCGTCAGACGTTCGTGGATCAGGAATTTCGCCCCGTGGCCATCGAGATGAAAAGAGAGGGGCTCTCACAGGTGCTGCCTGAGCAAAAAGAAATCCACGAGCGCATGCGGCGCGAAGGCTGGCACGTCATTGTTGCCTATGGGTCACAGGATGCCATCCGCCAGATTGATGAGCTGTCATTTTGATTGACCGTCCCTAGGGTCGGCACGTACAGGAGATTTCTGTGATTATCGTTAGTGTCCTAATCGGTTGGCTGATTCTTGGGCTGTTGTTTGCTGCGGCATGGTGTTGGGCTCACAGGGTGAGCCGATGAAGTGCAAACGCCACCCAACGCAGACCATGCTGTGCGACTATAACGACAAGGATGAGCAAGAGTGGTATTGTCCTAGATGTTGGTGGCTGTACATCGACAACATGCCTCCGAGCCTGTTTGAAGCAAAGGCAGCGCGGCAGATTGGCATTCAGGGGATAGGCGAATGATCATGTGGATCCTTTCAACGATTTGGATGCTGCCAGCCACAATCCCGATTTGGCTCTTCTATATTGGCCCGGCGTTGCTATTGGGTTGGCTGCGATTCGATGGTTGGGCAGAGCCAGGCATCGCGCGATTGTTTGTCAACGCAGACAACGACAATTGGCACAGTAGGGCGTGGGAAAAATGGGGCGGGCTGTGTTTACCTCATGCGGTGATCCTTGCAATTCACAATGTCAAGAATGAGCGCCACGAGCTGCGACACCATCGACAATGGGAAATCCTTGGCGGCGTTCTGTTTCCGATAGTCTATGGCGCGTTGTTGGCTGTGTACGGTTACGAGAATCATCCGCTCGAGCAGGACGCAAAAAAAGCGGCGGACAGGGGTGAGTCATGATCTCAACTGCAGGCGAGGGTTGGACGGCGCTGTACAAGTACACCGAAGGCGGTAGCGATGTTGTGTTAGCGCGCATGGTGGCGGCGTGGGTGCATGATCCCGATACACTGAGAGATCCTGATGCCAGGACAATGGTGGGCATTGTTATTGACGATATGGGCAAGCTGCAAGTGGCGCACGATGTCGAGCGCTTCATTTGCTATTGTGCGCCAGACGATAATCCAGAGGAAATTATAAAGCGACGGGCAAACAAGTGAGCAAGTGGCACAACAAAAAGCGCTGTTGTGTTCATGACTGCAGGCGGTCAGCCGTTGCTGGTGGTTGGTGCTTGGGTCATGTTTCTGTGCATTGGTTGAAGTGGTGGAAATGAGCAGCCCCTACAACTACAAGTGGCAACGCTTTCGCGCTGGTAAGTTAGCGCGTGAGCCGTTGTGTGTATGGTGTCTCGAGCTCGGCAAAACAGAGGCAGCAACCGAGGTGCATCACGTGATTCCATTACGAGATAGGCCGGATTTGAAATTGTCAGATGCGAATACTGTTTCACTGTGCAAGGCCTGCCACGATGGGCCAGCGCAACATGAGGAACGGACAGGGCACAAACGTGGGTGCAGTGTAGATGGCATACCGCTAGATACCAACCATCCATGGCGGCAGTTAACCTAAGGAGACAAGACAATGATGGGTAGAACACCACCGAGTACAACGATGGGTAGTGATAGCGGCACAGACGACAAGAAAGCAGCAGCAGAAAAGGCGGCAGCTGATAAAGCAGAAGCCAAAGAAAAAGCAGAGGCTGAGAAGGTAGAAGCCAAAGAAAAGGTTGAGGCTGAGAAGTTAGAAGCCAAAGAAAAGGTTGAGGCTGAAAAAGCTGCGGCAAAGCAGGCCGAGGTATTGGAGGGGCTAGGCGAAGAGGCCAAGTCATTGTGTGACGTGCTCAAGGGCCCTGGTGTGCTCGATCCTGAAACGGAATACGGCAGCGACTTCGAAGCATTCCTTGAGGCAGCCGAGGGATCAGGCCTGGACCTTACTGGGCTCGACGTCAGTATCATGGATGAGGACGTTAGTGATTCGAGGGCCTACAATAAACGTGTTGCAGGTCGCAAGTACTGGGCTGGTAAGTTGGCAGAGCTGTAGCAAGTGAAGTCACCTACCAAATACCGCAAGGGCAGGATGGGCTACATGCTCGACATGCGCAAAGAGATGAGCCGTCTGTCTGAGGTAACAAAGGAATGGTGCAGAGCTTTTGACACGGGAGATGAAGAGGCTGTTGGAAGTTTGGGTGAGTTATTCAAAGAAATTATGGGTGACTTTGCAAAGGCAGCTGCAGGCCTAGAGGAAAACAATAGTGAGTGAGCGCGGCATAGCGTACGGGATAGGCGCGACGGTAGTGTACACGTGCGCGTCTGTCCTGTTCGCTGTTGTGTTGGGTGCGTGGTGTAAGTTGGTGTACCTGGCTTTCGTTTGGGGTTGGGGGTTGGTGTGATTCATAGAGTGACACAGATGCTCTTGCGCCTCGAATGGATTGAGGATCGTGATCACTGCATCGAATGCACAGAGCTATTGCACTGCCAAGTCTGTGATGCATGCAAGGGATCCGGACACATTGTTGGATGCGAATTCAAGAAGCTGATTGATGAGCTAACGGATCTAAGGGAGTTGATGTGAAGGTAGTAGTCAAGCGATGTGAATGCGGTAGAGCTGAGGGCAAGGCACACAGCGTTCAGGGGATTGCTTGACGCTATGTTGAAACCGTTTGTTCGTATACTGCGGCGTTGTCGGAAGTGGGCACAGTGAGCACAACAAAGGCGAACCTGCGAATAGTGGACGCACCAAAGGGTCAGCCCTTTAACGTTGAGATCAGTGTTGAGCATGGGCCAATGCCAACTGGATTATCGGGCTATCAGATCGATGCGATGATTAAAGAAATGGAAAAAGAAACGAGCGACTACAGTGACAGGTTGAATGCAATCGCAGACAAGTATGAAGCCATGCGCATCAAATATATTCCAGCAAGAAGCGAACCATGAAGCGACGTAAGTTTATCCAAGGCGTTGGCGCTGCATTGTTGTCAATGAATCTGTTGCTGTTCACAAAGCCTGTTGAGCCCCCTGCTTTGTATCTGGACACAACCAAGGTACGCAACGCAATAAAGATATCGTTCTATGACCCGAGCAGCGTTAGGGTTGTCTTCGACGGTAAGGAGATCACCGGGCTCACAGATGGACAGCTGATGAGTGAGCCAGAGGAACACACAACTGAGTGGATGGAATCTGAGGCCTTCACTCATCTGCAGTTGTATGGGGTAGCTTATATGGCAGTGGAGAACGGTGATGACGATGAAAGTTAACCACGGTACACCAAAGTGTGCGCGATGCAAGGGCGACCCGACTGTCGAATGCACGTGCCCAACAATCTATTTAACTACATGCCCTTGTGGCGTGCACCATGAGCATTTGAAAGAGCAAGTGTTCAAGTGCTGGAATTGTAGCAGACTTTACAAAGAACACAGCGTGATGGGGGTGAGTAATGAAATTTCTTAGTGACCTAATCGAAGATGTCATAGAAACTGGCGAAAAGATTGTACGCTCACCCCTGCGAATGTTTTGCGGTGTAGAGGAACACGAATGGGTGCAGCAACCAGATGGCTCAGTAAAATGTGCGACGTGTGCCGCAACACAAAAGATAAAACGGTGAGGGGTAGGGGG
>LAZR01000392.1_pt1 | contig 38687 bp, 38 predicted proteins | sample 329461 | NCBI WGS metagenome assembly LAZR01 (sample SAMN03002196, study PRJNA259156) | marine sediment metagenome | biome: sea floor; feature: Hydrothermal impacted sediments; material: marine sediment; isolation source: Loki non-amplified sample from Loki's castle hydrothermal vent sediment ...
GAAATGATCAGCGGGCAGTTACATTTAATGGTTATGACCTGGCGAAGCTGATCGAGCTTGTGGACGCTCAGCGACGAAGCCTCATCCAGCATAACGGTCAATTGTCTTTCGCTTAAATACCTCTCGAGACTCCTGGTCAAAGTCCTAAGCGAGCCGGTTGCGTCCCTGCCCAGGGCCTTGGCTATGGCCGAAACGTCGGCCGTCGACGTCATCGTGCGCGGCATCAAATCCGGCCTGCCGCTGAGCGATTGCATGAAGATCATCGCGACGGAAGCGCAGGATCCGGTGCGCAGCGAATTCAAGACGGTCGTCGAGGATCAGACCCTGGGCGTCCCCATGGACGAGGCCGTGCAGCGCCTCGCCGAACGGGTGCCGCTCTCGGAGGCCAACTTCTTCGCCATCGTGATCGGCATCCAGGCCCGCAGCGGCGGAAGTCTGGCGGAGGCCCTCGGCAATCTTTCCAAGGTGCTGCGCGAGCGCAAGAAGATGCAGGCGAAGATCAAGGCGATGAGTTCCGAAGCCAAGGCCTCGGGGGGAATTATCGGTTCCCTGCCGGTCATCGTCGCCGGCCTCGTCTACGTCACCACCCCCGATTACATCTCGCTGCTGTTCACGGAGACCCTCGGCAATATCGTCCTGGCCGGCAGCGCCGTGTGGATGATGTTCGGCATCATGGTGATGCGCAAAATGATCAATTTTGACTTCTGAGGATGATGATGGACTTCTCATTCATCCCGACCGACCCGAAACCAGTCATCGCCCTTCTGTCGGCGTTTTCGAGCTTTTCCGCCATCCTGTTGGTCAGCTGGCCGTATCTCGCCCGCGATACCCTCGGCGAACGGATGCGGCAGGTGGGCGAGGAAAGAGAGCGCATTCGGCTGCGCGAACGCTCCTCTCTTTCCGATCGCAAGGATCCGCTGCTGCTGCGGGCGCCGCCCAAGAAATTTTATCAGGCCATCGTGAATCACTTCAATCTGTCCGAACAGGTCGGCGACGGCGAGATCGCACGGATGTTGGCGCGGGCCGGCTATCGCGGCCGAGGACCGGTGGTCGGTTTCCTGGCCGCGCGCATCCTCGCTCCAGTCGCCATGTTCGTTGCCGCCCTCGGTTACATGGTGATGTTCCTCAGTGAAGCGACACCACTGCTTCCTAAGATCGCCATCGGTCTGGGGGCCGGCTATTTCGGCTATTACCTTCCGATCATTCTTTTGAAGAACCGAACGACCAAGCGGCAGATGTCGATCCGCCGAGCATGGCCCGAGGCGCTCGACCTGATGCTGATCTGTGTGGAATCCGGCATGAGCGTCGAGGGCGCATTCCGCAAGGTGTCCGAGGAGATCGGTGTCCAATCCATCGAGCTCGCGGAGGAGATGAACCTGACGACGGCGGAGCTTTCCTATCTCCAGGATCGCCGCAAGGCGTTCGAGAATCTCAGTCTGCGGACAGGCCTCGACGGGGTAAAAGCCGTCGTGACCAGCCTTATCCAGGCCGAGCGCTACGGCACGCCCGTCGGTCAGGCCCTGCGCGTGCTGGCCCAGGAAAACCGCGACATGCGCATGAGCGAGGCGGAAAAGCGAGCCGCCGCGCTGCCACCGAAGCTGACCGTTCCGATGATCCTGTTTTTCCTTCCCGTGCTTTTCGCCATCATCATCACACCGGCGATTATTCGGGTCATGCAGGCGCAATGACCATGCCAAAAGCTCCCCCCACCACAAATAGCAACCGGCGCCACGCCGTCGCGGCGACCGCACCGCACCGCACCGCGCGCCTCGGTCGCGTCCGACGACTTGCGGGCGAGGCATTGCATCGATTTGTCGGCGATCGGATCGGCAGCACGTCGGTGATCGCGGCCATCATGTTTCCGGTCGTCATCGGCGGCATCGGTCTCGGCGTCGAGACGGGTTATTGGTACATGACCCAGCGCGAATTGCAGCACGCGGCCGATGTGGCGGTCCATGCCGCAGCCGTCCGCAAGCGGTCGGGAGACACCACCGACGGGATGCGCACGGCCGCGCTGTATATCGCCAATCAAACCGGCTTTTCGGGTTCGTCCGGCAATTTCATCGTCAATTCGCCGGTCGCGACCGGGCCGAATGCCGGCGATCCGGATACAGTCGAGGTCCTGCTTTCACAGATCGAGCCACGACTGTTTTCGGCCATGTTCAGCAACGAGCCCGTCGACATCGGCGCGCGGGCGGTCGCCAAAATCAACGAAACGGCGAAAGCCTGCATCCTCGCCTTGTCGCCGTCCGCGTCGGGAGCCGTGACGGTATCGGGCTCGACATCGCTCAGCCTGACCGGCTGCGACGTCGCTTCCAATTCCAACGCGTCGGACTCGTTCCTGATGAAGGGCGCGGCGACCTTGTCGACCGGGTGCATCTATTCGGTGGGCGCGACAGTGACCACCGCGGCTCTCGATCTGACCGATTGCGACCAGCCGAAGGAATATGCCGCGGCCGTGGCCGACCCCTATGCCTCGGTGGCCGAGCCGATGGTCCAAGGCACCTGCCAAAGCAAGAATGTCGGAAAGCCCAATGCGTCGACGACGCTGACGCCGGTCGAAAACCACCCCAGCGGCGTCGCCGCAATGCGCTTCTGCAACGGCCTCAGCATCAAGGGAGACGTCGTCTTTCAGCCGGGACTCTACATCATCGAGGGTGGCGACTTCACGGTGAACGGCGGCAGTGTTGATCCCGCTAACGCGGGTCTCGTCGGCTCGGGCGTCACCTTCTACCTGACCAACGGCGCCGGGCTGAAGCTGGGCGGCAACACCCGGATGAACCTGTCGGCACCGACGAGCGGACCGTTTTCGGGCATCCTGTTCTTCGGCGGCCGCGACCAGATAGCCGTCGCCCACACCGTCGCCGGTACATCCGACTCCATCCTGCAAGGCGCCATCTATATGCCGGCGGGGGATCTCAAATACCGCGGCAATTCGAGCACCGGCGACGGTTGCACCCAAATCGTCGGCTACACCGTCGATCTCAGCGGCAACTCGACCTTCGAATCGCATTGCGAGGAGGTTGGCGGTAGCGACATCGTCTCCAGCGCGCTCATCCGCATCATCGAATAGGCTCGCACGCAACGCCAGGGGCGCCTGACCTTACAGCGCCACCTCGGTAGCGTCGCCGGATCGCCGTGACAGCTCGACGGCGGCGGATGCCACCGCCAGATCCTGCAGGCCGACCCCGGTGCCGTCGAACAAGGTGATCTCGTCGTCGGACGTGCGCCCTGGATGAGTGCCGTTGATCACCGCTCCGAGCGGGGTGATCGCCTCCTCCTTGACCAGTCCCGCGGCGACGGCATGCTGGAACTCGCCGATCGTCACTGATTGGGCGATCTCGTCGGTGAACAGCGTGGCCGCTGCGACCAGCGCCGGATCGACCTCCTGCTTGCCCTTGGTGTCGGTGCCCATGCAGGCAATATGGGTGCCCGGCTTGACCCAGTCGCGCATCATCAACGGCTCATGCGCGGAGGTGATGCTGACGATGACGTCGGCCTCGGCGCCGAGCCGTTCGCGCTCCACCGCCTCGAAGGGCAGACCGATCTCCTCGGCTACCCCGGCCAGTGCTGGCAGCATCTCGGGGTGGAAATTCCACGCGACGACCTTCTCGAACGACCGCTGTTCGGCCGCGGCGCGCAACTGGAAGGCGGCCTGATGCCCGGCTCCCACCATGCCCAGCACCTTGGCGTCGGGGCGCGCGAGATGGGCGATGGACACCGCGCTCGCCGCCGCCGTTCGAACCGCCGTCAGATAATTGCCGCCGACCAACGCCTTGAGTTGACCGGTATCGGCGTCGAACAGGAAGACCGTCGACTGGTGATTGGTCAGCCCCTTGGCCGCGTTGCCCGGCCAGTAGCCGCCGGATTTCAGGCCGAGTACGAGGCCGGAGCGATCAAAGCCGGACTTGAAGCCGTAAAGCGCGTCGGCGTGGCCGATCGCCTCGCGGATGACCGGGAAATTATACGCGTCGCCCTTGGCCATCGCGGCGAACACCGCCTCGACCGCCTTGAAGGCGTCGGCGCGACCGACCAGTTTCTTGCAGCTTTCCTCGGAAACGATGAACATGCGTCGTCCTCAGTAGGCCAGGCCGCGGGCGGTGACCGGCCACAGGCTTTCGACCTTGCCGTTCCGCACGCCGACATACCAGTCGTGGACATTGCAGGTCGGGTCACAATGGCCGGGCACCAGGCGCAGCTTCTCGTTCACCTTCAGGACGCCGTTCGGGTCCTCGATGACGCCGTGCTCGTCCGAGCATTTGACGTATTTGACGTCGTCGCGCCCGTAGATGAACGGCAGGCCGCTGTCGACCGATTGCGCCTTTAGCCCGGCGTCGCAGATTGCCTTGTCCGCCTTGGCGTGGCTCATCACCGAGGTGAGGAGGAAGAGGGCGTTCTCCCACTCGCCGTGGTCGATCCGCTTGCCGTCCTTGTCGAGGATGCGGCCGTAATCGGCGTCCATGAAGGCGTAGGAGCCGCACTGCAGCTCGTTATAGACGCCCGAATTGCCTTCGAAATAGTAGCTGCCGGTGCCACCACCGCCGACGATGTCGCAGGCGAGCCCCTCGGCCTTCAGCGCATCGACGGCGTCCTTCACCATGGCGACGGCGATGTCGATCTTGGCCTTGCGGTCCTCGTATTTGTCCATGTGCTGCATCGCGCCCTGATAGGCCTGGATGCCGGAAAATTTGAGGCCCGACGCAGCGTCGATCGCCTTGGCGATCTCCACGACCGCGGGCGTCGTCGTCACGCCGCAGCGACCGGCGCCGCAGTCGATCTCGACGAGACACTCGATCGTCGTGCCATGCTTCTGCGCCGCCGCCGACAGGTCGGCGACATTGGCGACGTCATCGACGCAGACGATGGTGCGCGCGCCGAGCTTCGGGATGCGGGCGAGACGGTCGATCTTGGCCGGGTCGCGGACCTGGTTCGACACCAGCACGTCCTTGATGCCACCCCGGGCGAAGGCCTCGGCCTCGCTCACCTTCTGGCAGCAGACGCCGCAGGAGCCGCCGAGGCTCTCTTGCAGCTTCTGCACGTCAACCGACTTGTGCATCTTGCCATGCGAGCGATGCCGTACGCCCATGTCCTTGGCGAACTTGCCCATCTTCTCGACGTTGCGCTCGAGCGCGTCGAGGTCGAGGACTAGGCAGGGGGTCTGGATCTCATCTTCGCGCATGCCAACGGCCGCGGGAATGTTGTAGCCAACCTCAAAGTCGTCGATCTTGATCGGTGCGTTCATGGCTTCTCTCCCTCAGCTCTGCATCCAGGGCAGCTTTTTCAAATCGACATTGCCGCCGGTCAGGATCACCCCGACCCGTTTACCGGCGAACAGCTCGCGGTTTTTCAGGATCGTCGCCAGCGGCACGGCCGAACTCGGCTCGATTACGATCTTCATGCGTTGCCACGTCAGGTACATGGCCTCGATGATCTCTTCCTCGGTGGCCAGTAGCACGTCGGTGACGTAATTCGAGACGAAATGCCAGGTCCGCGGGCGCAGGCTCACTTTCAGCCCGTCGGCCACCGTCTGCGGCGCGTCATCCTCGATGATCTCGCCGGCATGGAACGAGCGATAAGCGTCGTCGGCGTTCTTCGGTTCGGCCGCGTAGACCTTGGTCGATGGAGACATGCGGGATAGGGTGAGACACGTCCCGGAGATCATGCCGCCGCCGCCGATCGGCGCCACCACCGCGTCGAGCGGCCCCACCTCCTCGTGAAGCTCCAGCGAACAGGTACCCTGCCCGGCGATCACCCGATGGTCGTTATAGGGATGCACGAAGTCCGCGCCGGTGCTGGCCACGACCTCCTCCAGCATCGCCTCGCGCGCCGCCGTCGAAGGCTCGCACTCTCGCACCTCGCCGCCATAGCCGCGCACCGCGGCCTTCTTGGCCTCGGGCGCGGTACGCGGCATGACCGCGATCGCCTTGATGCCGCGCCGACCGGCCGCGTAGGAGAGCGACAGGGCATGATTGCCCGAAGAGTGCGTGGCGACGCCTTTTTGCGCCTGGTCTTCCGACAGGCCGAACACCGCGTTCGACGCGCCGCGCGCCTTGAACGCCCCGGCCTTCTGAAAATTCTCGCACTTGAAGAACAGTTCAGCGCCGCTCAGGTCGTTGAAGTAGGTCGAGGTCAGCACGGGGGTGCGATGGATATAGGGCGCGATCCGCTCCCGCGCCGCCATGACGTCGTTGAATGTCGGTATGTCCGCTTCGCGCACTTTGGTGTCCATGTCCGTTGTCCGTCCTTACGCCGCCTTGGAGAGCGCGGCGCTCTTCGTCGACCGATAATATTCCTGCGCCGCGGCAACGCCAGAGCCGAGCGTGATCGGATAGTCGAGATCCTTCATCGCCATCTCCAACGTGGCAAGACCCGACAACGCCATCACCTCGGTCAGCGAACCCAGATGTCCGATCCGGAACGCCTTGCCGGCCATTTGCCCGAGCCCGACACCGAACGAGACGTCATAGGCATCGTAGGCATGGTTAGTCAGCGTGTCGCTGTTAAAGCCAGCGGGAACCAGCACCGCGGTGACCGTATCGGAATAAAGATGAGGTGCCTGCGCGCAGAGCCGCAGACCCCAGGCATTGACTGCCCGGCGCACGCCCTCGGCTATGCGGGCATGACGGGCGAACACATTGTCCAGCCCCTCCTCCAGCAGCATGTCGAGGCTCTTGCGCAATCCCTGGATCAATTGCACCGGCGGCGTGTAGGGAAAGCCGCCCTTGGCGTTGGCGCCGGCCATGTCACGGAAGTCGAAGAAGCAGCGCGGGCACTTGGCGCTCGCGACGGCGTCCATCGCCTTTTTGCTGACGCCGACGATCGCCATGCCGGTTGGCAGCATGAAGCCCTTCTGCGAACCCGAGACGGCAAGATCGACGCCCCATTCGTCCATACGGAAATCCATCGAGGCGAGCGACGAAACGGCATCGACATAGAGCATGGCGGGATGCCCCGCACCGTCCATCGCGCGGCGGACCGCGCCGACATCGCTAACCACGCCGGTAGCGGTCTCGTTATGGGTGACGAGCACGGCCTTGATCGCATTGGCCTTGTCCGCGGCGAGACGCTGACCGATCAGGTCGGCGGGAGCGCCCTGCCCCCATTCGCATTCGATGATCTCGACATCGAGCCCGTGGCGCTGGCACAGATCGATCCAGCGGTGCGAGAACATGCCGTGCCGGGCCGCGAGAACCTTGTCTCCAGGCGACAGCGTGTTGGTGACCGCCGCCTCCCATCCGCCCGTGCCGCTGGCCGGAAAGGTGATGATGGTGCCGCTGTTGGTTTTGAAGACTTTTTTCAGGTCGCTCAGGACAGGGGCAAGAATGCCGACGAAATCCGGCGATCGATGATCCTCGGTCTGACCCGACAGCGCGAACCGCAGGCGATCCGGGATATTGGTCGGACCAGGTATGAAAACGGGGTTTTGACCGGTCATGTCTCTCTCCCTGACAATAGGCATATCCCAAACTAACGAGGCCTGCGGAATTTGCAATTTTTCTGAAAATGATTTCCGATTGTGCATAATTGTGATGTTTTCTTTATATTTTTCTGATGCTTATGTTTTTTCATTCTAGGGGAGGAAATTTTTGCCAAAAATATTTATCATGCCAAGATGGGGTTGGATTCCGGCAGATGGCCTGCAAAGGAGCGATCATGAACAAGACGGACGATCTCCCAAGACGGTCACGCGGCCGTCCGCGAACCCAGCCGATCGGCGAGCAGGTCGCTCCGGTTCAGGCCCTGGATCGGGGGCTGACGCTGCTGCGGACATTGGCGAAGGATAGCGGCCTGACGCTGACCGATATCGCGCTGCGGCTCGGCATGCCGCCCTCCTCCGCGCATCGGATTCTGGCGACCTTGCAGAAACATGGCTTTGCTGAATTTAATGGCTCCGCCCAGGAGTGGTCGGTCGGCATCGAAGCCTTCCGGGTCGGCAACGCCTATCTGGTGGGCACCAATCTGCTCGAGGCGGCGCGCGAATTCATGCGGCGACTGATGGACGAAACCGGGGAAACCGCCAACCTCGCCATTGCCGACAAAGGCGAGGTGGTGTTCCTCAGCCAGGTCGAGTCGCACAATCCGATCCGGGCCTTCTTCCGACCGGGCACCCGCGGTCATCTGCACGCGTCCGGCATCGGCAAGGCGCTGCTGGCCAATATGGGGCGCGACGAGATCGAGACGATCCTGCAAAAACGGGGCCTGCCCGAATTCACCCCGAAGACCCTGACGTCACCTAATGCGCTCTATGCCAATCTGGAAACGACGCGGATGCGCGGCTGGTCGTTCGACGACGAGGAGCGCTATCTCGGGATGCGCTGCATCGCCGCGCCGATCTTCAACGGCTTCGGCGAGGCCATCGCCGGCATCTCCGTGTCCGGACCCACCGTCCGGTTTCCCGATGGCAAGATCGCCGAAATCGGTCCCGTGGTTAAACGCGCGGCGGACGAGGTGACTGCCAAGATCGGCGGCAGGGCGCCGGCTTTAGAGAGCGATTGAGGCGCGGCGACGACCGCAAGCTGGAGATAATCGCCGGTGAGTTCGAATGAACCGATCGCGGCGAGGTGCGGCGTACGCGCAAGCCACTTCATGGATTATGTGAAGATGCGCCCCGCGGTTTCGGCATAATGATGGAACTCGCGACCGAGCCAAGGAGCCGTCTTTGAAACGTTACCCACGCGATATGGCCGGCTACGGGCCGACGCCACCCGATCCGCGCTGGCCGAATGGCGCCAGGATCGCCGTGCAGATCGTCCTCAATTACGAGGAGGGCGGCGAAAACAACGTCCTGCACGGCGACGCGGCGTCAGAAGCGTTTTTGTCCGAGATCGTCGGTGCCGCGGCCTGGCCGGGCCAGCGCCACTGGAACATGGAATCGATCTACGAATATGGCGCGCGGGCCGGCTTCTGGCGGCTGCACCGACTGTTCACGGGCATGGATATTCCGCTGACCATCTACGGTGTCGCGACCGCCTTGGCGCGCTCGCCGACGCAAGTTGCCGCGATGCAAGAAGCCGGCTGGGAGATCGCCAGCCACGGCCTCAAATGGATCGAGTACAAGGATTTCAGCCCTGAGGACGAGCGTGCCCACATGGACGCGGCGATCCGCCTCCACACCGAAGTGACCGGTGAGCGCCCGCGCGGCTGGTACACCGGCCGCTGCTCGGAGAACACCGTGCGCCTCGCGGCGGAGGAAGGCGGCTTCGACTATATCGCCGACAGCTACGCCGACGACCTGCCCTACTGGCTGCGCACCGGCGGGCGCGAGCAGTTAATCGTGCCCTATTCGCTCGACACCAACGACATGCGCTTCGCCTCGCCACAGGGCTTCAATTCGGGCGACCAGTTCTTTACCTATCTGAAGGACAGCTTCGACGCGCTTTATGCCGAGGGCGAGGCCGGCAGCGCGAAGATGCTGTCGATCGGGTTGCATTGTCGCCTGGTCGGGCGGCCGGGCCGGGTCATGGCGCTGAAGCGCTTCCTCGAATACGCCGCCGGCCATGCCGACGTCTGGTTCGCCCGCCGCATCGACATCGCCCGGCACTGGGCGAAGCATCACCCGCCTGTTTCCTTCGAACGGCCGTCCGAAATGTCCCGCGAGGCGTTCGTCACGGCCTTCGGCGGCGTGTTCGAGCATTCGCCCTGGATCGCCGAAGGCGCGCACGCGCTGGAACTCGGGCCCGCGCATGACAGCGCGAGCGGACTGCACAATGCCCTCGCCCGTGTGTTCCGCTCGGCGGAGCCCGAGCGACGTCTCGCCGTGCTCAAAGCCCACCCAGATCTCGCCGGTAAATTGGCAGCGGCAAAGCGGCTGACGGCCGATTCCGCCGCCGAGCAGGCCTCCGCCGGCCTCGATGCCCTGACCGATGCCGAGCGCGCCAATTTCACGCAGATGAACCAGCGCTATGTCGAAAAATTCGGCTTCCCGTTCATCATCGCCGTGCGCGATCACGACAAGGCGGGCATCCTTGCCGCCTTCGAACGCCGCGCCGACAACGATCGCGACACGGAATTCGCCGAGGCGTGCTGGCAGGTCGAGCGTATCGCCCGTCTTCGCCTCGCGACCATGCTACCCGAATGAAGGAGAGGCCATTGGCCGAACGCAGCTATTACGCGCCGCAAGGCGGTTTGCCGAAGCAGACCGAGCTGATGACCGACCGCGCGGTGTTTACCGAGGCCTATGCGGTGATCCCCCGCGGTACGATGCGCGACATCGTCACCAGCGCGCTACCCTTCTGGGAGTGCACGCGGGCCTGGATTCTCGCCCGCCCGCTGTCGGGCTTCGCCGAGACCTTCTCCCAATACATCATGGAAGTCGCGCCGGGCGGCGGCAGCGACCGGCCGGAGCCTGACGCCGGAGCCGAAGCCGTGATCTTCGTCGTCGAGGGCCAACTAAGCCTGACGCTCGGCGGCGAAAAACACGTGCTCGAACCGGGCGGATACGCCTATCTTCCGCCGGCAAGCCAATGGACGGCGCGGAACGTCGGCAGCGCAGCCACGCGCTTTCACTGGATCCGCAAGGCCTATGAACCGGTCGACGGAATCACCGTCCCGGACGCTTTCGTCACCAACGAAAACGACATCGCCCCGACGCCGATGCCGGATACCGACGGCGCCTGGGCGACGACCCGCTTCGTCGACCCTGCCGACATGCGCCACGACATGCATGTGACCATCGTCACGTTCCAGCCCGGCGGGCTGATCCCGTTTGCCGAGACGCATGTCATGGAGCACGGGCTCTATGTGCTGGAAGGCAAGGCCGTCTATCGGTTGAACCGGGACTGGGTCGAGGTCCAGGCGGGCGACTTCATGTGGCTGCGCGCCTTCTGCCCGCAGGCCTGCTATGCGGGCGGGCCGGGGCCGTTCCGCTATCTGCTCTACAAGGACGTCAACCGCCACGCGCGGCTCGGCCTGCCGGGTGGATTGGGCGGACAGCGCCGATGAGTCGGCGGATCGCGACCGAGCCGTTGACGGCGGACGGATTCGCGCCGTTCGGCGATGTGCTGGAAGCTTCAGGCGAGCCGGACAGGCTGATCAACCAGGGGCTTTGCGGCCGCTGGCACGACCGCGCCCGGCTCGACTTCTCGGACGGCCGCGCCGGTATCAGCCTGTTCAAGGCCGAGCCCCGCGCCCTGCCCTATTCACTGGAAATGGTCGAGCGGCATCCGGACGGCTCGCAGGCGTTCCTGCCGATGTCCGAGCACCCGTTCCTGGTCATCGTCGCCGAGGACGACGGCGGCCGGCCGGGTCGCCCGCGCGCCTTCCTCGCCCGGCCCGGCCAGGGCGTTAACTTTCACCGCGGCACCTGGCACGGCATCCTGACCCCGCTCCACGAGCCCGGCCTCTTCGCCGTCATTGATCGGATCGGGGACGGTCCCAATCTGGAGGAACACTGGTTCGACGCGGCCTACACGATTGGAACCGGCGACGGAGACGAAAGCCGCGCAATCGTGTGATCTCCGCAATGGCGGCGTGATTGTGGTTCGGGACCGACGATCGCCCGGACCTGACACCTGATGCCGCTTCGGGTTCGATGCAGAAAGTCGAGAAACGGCCCCTTGGTTCTGGAAATATGCTGTGTAATGTCCCGCTGGGGGTCACGAAAAAATTCAAAGCCCCCCGAGACCGATTGGGGATTTTGGCATCCAGCTTCGTCTTTCACGAGGATGAACATATCAGAATCCGGATTTTTTCGGATTGTAGTCGGCAAAGTTTAAAGATATACGATCGATGCATCTTTCTTGAACAATGACCGACGGTGGTCCCGCACCGACAAAGCGATGGCGATATGATCTCGCAACTGACCCGGAACGAGCGACAGCTTTCGATCGTCATTCTGGCGGTCCTGGCGGCTGTTGGGCTGACGATGGCGGCGGCGGGTCGCGCCGATCCGCTCGGCATTCACGGCGCCTTGGTGCTGGTCGCCGCCGCGGCGATGATCCTTCTGCTCCTCGCCCACCACGACAGCCCGGAGCCGGACGCGGAGCGTCTGTCCCACTATTACGACGATCCCAGCAAGGTCGGCATCGTCCTGACCATGGCCTGGGCCGTCTTCGGCATGTTCATCGGCGTGTGGGTCGCGGCCCTGCTGGCCTGGCCGGACCTGACCTTCGACGCCGCCTGGGCGAGCTTCGGGCGACTGCGTCCCGCCCATACGACGGCGGTGATCTTCGGCTTCGGCGGCAATGGCCTCATCGCCACATCCTTCCACGTCCTGCAGCGCACGTCGCGCGCCCGCCTCGCCGGCCAGATCAGCCCGTGGTTCGTCCTGCTCGGCTACAATCTATTCTGCGTCCTGGCGGTCACTGGCTATTTCATGGGCGTGACCCAATCGAAGGAATACGCCGAGCCGGAATGGTACGCCGACATCTGGCTGGTCATCGTCTGGGTGACCTATCTCGTGCTGTACATCCGCACCCTGGCGCGCCGCAAAGAGCCGCACATCTACGTGGCCAACTGGTACTTCCTGGCGTTCATCGTCGTCGTCGCGATCCTGCACATCGTCAACAACCTGGCGATCCCGCTGTCGCTGGCCCATGCCAAGAGCTATTCGGCCTTTTCCGGCGTCCAGGACGCGATGACGCAATGGTGGTACGGCCACAACGCCGTCGCCTTCTTCCTGACCGCCGGCTTCCTTGGCATGATGTATTATTATCTGCCGAAGCGGGCCGGCCGGCCGATCTTTTCCTACCGGCTCTCGATCATCAGCTTCTGGGGCATCACCTTCATGTATATGTGGGCGGGCTCGCACCATTTGCATTACACGGCCCTACCCCATTGGGTTCAGACGCTGGGGATGACCTTCTCGATCATGCTGCTGGTGCCGTCCTGGGCCTCGGCCGGGAACGCGCTGCTGACCTTGAACGGGGCGTGGCACAAGGTGCGTGACGACGCCACCTTGCGCTTCATGATGGTCGCGGCCGTGTTCTATGGACTGTCGACGTTCGAGGGCTCGTTCATGGCGATCCGCCCGGTCAATTCGCTGTCCCACTACACCGACTGGACCATCGGCCACGTCCATGCCGGAGCGCTCGGCTGGGTGGCGATGATCACCTTCGGCTCGATCTACAGCGTCGTTCCGTGGCTGTGGAAGCGCGAACGCATGTATTCGGCGGCGCTGGTGGAGTGGCACTTCTGGCTCGCCCTCACCGGCACCATCGTCTACGTCTTTGCGATGTGGAACTCGGGCATCATCCAGGGCCTGATGTGGCGCACTTATACCGAGGAAGGCACGCTCGCCTATTCGTTCCTCGACTCCCTTCTTGCCATGTACCCCTATTACATAGCGCGGACCTTCGGGGGCCTGCTGTTCCTGATCGGCGCGATCGTCGGCTCCTACAATATCTGGATGACGATCCGCCACGCGCCGCTGGCGGTCGCGGACGAAGCCAAGGATACGCCTGCCACCCGCACCGCCGCCACCGGCACCTTCCAACCGGCGGAGTGATCGGACATGGCTGAGTTCTTCCACCGCAAGCTCGAGCGGACCGCCATCGGTTTCGTCGTCGCCATCATCGTCGTCGCCAGCATCGGCGGCTTCATCGAGATCGCCCCGCTCTTCACAATCGACGAGACCGTGGAGGAGGCGCCCGACATGCGGCTCTATACGCCGTTGGAGCTGGCCGGCCGCAACATCTACATCCGCGAGGGCTGCTATGCGTGCCACTCGCAGATGATCCGCACACTGCGCGACGACGTGGAGCGCTACGGCCCCTATTCCCTGGCCGTCGAGTCGCAATACGACCACCCGATGCTCTGGGGCTCGAAGCGGACCGGTCCGGATCTGGCGCGGATCGGTGGCAAATATTCGGACTTCTGGCACGTCGCGCATCTCACCAACCCGCGCGACGTCGTGCCGCAGTCCAACATGCCGGCCTATCGATGGTTGATGCGCACGGGGCTGGAACTGGATGACCTGCCCCTGCACCTGAAGGCGCAGCAGCGGGTCGGCGTCCCTTACACCGACGAGATGGTGAAGAACGCCGCATTGGACGCCGTTGGTCAGGCGACGCCGGACGGGCGCTACGCTGCCGGCGTGACCGAACGCTACGGCGCGGCGACGACGATCAGCACCTTCGACGGGGTCGCGACGGAAGTCACCGAGATGGACGCGCTCGTCGCCTATCTTCAGATTCTCGGCCGGCTCACCAATGCCGCCCACGAGCAAACAGCGGCCGCGAGCGAGTAGGGAGCATGGATTTCGATCACGACACCGTCGTCGCCTTCTCCAAGAGCTGGGGCCTGTTCTACCTGATCGCACTGTCGATCGGCGTCCTGGTCTACGTCTTCTGGCCGTCCAACAAGAAGCGGTTCGACAAGGCCAAGAAGGACATCCTCGATAAGGACGATACGCCATGGACGTAGGCGAATACGATCCGGTAACCGGGCGCGAGACTACTGGGCACGAGTGGAACGGCATCAAGGAACTCAACACGCCAGTGCCGCGGGTGGTCCTGTTCTTTCTTGCCGCCACCGCCACTTTCGCGGTGCTGTGGTGGTTCTTGATGCCGGCATGGCCATTGGGCTCGACCTACACCAAAGGTCTTCTCGGGATCGACCAGCGTGAGATCGTCACCGAGCAGTTGCGGGAGGCCACGGCCGAACGGGCGGCGTGGATGACCCGGATCGAATCGTCGAGCTATGAGGATATCCAGGCCGATCCGACGCTGATGCGGATCGTCGCGGAGACCGGTTCCCGGCTATACGGCGACAATTGCGCCGCCTGTCACGGCGTCGACGCCACGGGCGCCGCCAACTATCCCGACCTCACCGATGGGGACTGGCTCTGGGGCGGCGAGCCGGAGACGATCGCCGAAACCATGCGCGTTGGCATCAACTCGCCGCATGACGAAGGTCGGATTGCCCAGATGCCGGCGTTCGGACGCGATCAGATGCTGGATCGCTCGCAGATCAACAATGTCGCGGCCTATGTTCTGTCGCTGAGCGATTCCGCCGCGTCGACATCCAGGGACACCGAAAAGATCGCCGCCGGACGCGAGATCTTCCTGGCCAATTGCGCCGCCTGCCATGGCGACGACGCCACGGGCTCGCGAGATCTCGGAGCGCCCAATTTGACTGACCGGACCTGGCTTTATGGCGGCAATCTCCAAACGATCATCACCACGATCCACGGCGGACGGCAGGGCCACATGCCGACTTGGGAGAATCGTTTGAGCCCCGCTGACATCAAGATCCTCGCGCTGTATGTCCACTCCCTCGGCGGCGAGGCACCTTGAGGCGAAAGGAAAGCCGATGATGACGCGCGCTCGCAAAGCGAAATGGCTGATCGGGCTGGTCGTTTCTGCGGGCGTCTTGCTGCTCGCGGGAGCCAATGCGCATCTTGTCTATGTGGCATTTGAATCGCAGCCGGAATGCGTCGCGCATCTAAAGGAGAACGGTTCGGATTCGGGACGCTACCGCGCCGCGAATTCCGCCTGCTGAACAGGATGTTGACCGACGAGACGAACGGGACATGACGACGATGAACGCAGCAAGAACGACCAGCGGCATAGCCGAAACGAAAAGCGCGAAATGGCGGCGTGGCCTCCCCGCGTCGGCCGCTCTCGACTGGCTGCGTGCGGGCTGGCGCGATCTCACCGTGCAGCCGGGGCTGAGTCTCGCCTACGGCGTCGCTGTCCTTGCCGTGTCCCTTGTGATCGTCTGGGGGATGTTTCTCCTCGGATGGGATGTCGTGCTGTTTCCAGCGCTCGCCGGCTTCATGATCGTCGGCCCGCTACTGGCGGTGGGCCTCTACGAGAAAAGCCGGTTCGCTGCGAGGCACGAGGCCGTGACGATGCGGCAAATGCTGTTCGTCAAGGCGAGATCCGGCGGGCAAATTCTCTTCGTCGGCGTGCTTCTGTGCCTGTTGATGCTGGTGTGGATGCGCGCCGCTGTCATCATCTACGCACTGTTCTTCGGCTATCGCCCCTTCCCCGGATTCGAGAACATTGCCGCCGTGTTGTTCACCAGCTGGACCGGATGGGCGATGCTGATCACCGGCGTCATCGTCGGCGGTCTCTTCGCCGCCTTCTCCTTCGCGATCAGCGCATTCTCGGTCCCGATGCTGCTGGACGAGAAGAGCGACGCCTTTACCGCAATGGGAACCAGCATGGCGCTGGTCTGGAACAACCTGCCGGTCATGCTCGCCTGGGGCGCGATCGTCGTCGCCCTGTTCCTGGCATCCGCCTTGACCGGTTTGCTTGGGCTGATCGTCGTGTTTCCGCTCCTCGGACACGCCACCTGGCACGCCTATGATGCCATCCGATGAGGAACGCACGCGTCACGGCATCCGGCACTGCTGCCGAAAGAAGCTGATCCACGAGGGAGGACTGAGATGACCGAGGAGAACGATCAGCCGGGGGAATTCGCCTCACCGCCCTGTTTTGCCCATGAGCTGCGGGAAACCCCGGAGGGCTTTGTCGCGGGCGATGCGGCGGCCGCGGCCGACCTCGCGCGCTGGCGCAAGGCCGAGCGCGAGCGGCTGATCGCGATGCGCCTGGCGACGGCCGTCGACGAGCGCAGCCGCGTCGCCGATGAGGTCGCCGCCGAGCTCGACGGGCTGGTCGATGTGCGGCCCGGGCTCGTCGTCAGCCTCTATTGGCCGATCCGGGGCGAACTCAACCTGTTGCCCTGGATGCGTTCCATGCATGAACGCGGCGCCCAAATCGGCTTGCCGGTAGTGGTGGCCAAGGGCCAGCCGCTGATCTTCCGGCGATGGACCCCGGAGGGACAGATGGCGCGCGGCGTCTGGAACATCCCGATCCCCGCCGACGGTGAGGAACTGACGCCCGACGTGGTGCTGTCGCCGGTGGTCGGCTTCGACGCCCAGTGCTACCGGCTCGGCTACGGCGGCGGTTTTTACGACCGCACGCTGGCAGCGCAGCCGCGAAAACCGCTGGTGATCGGCGTCGGCCTGCCGACGATGCGGATCGCAACGATCTATCCGCAGCCCTACGACATCCCCATGGATGTGATCGTCACCGGAAAAGGCCGGATCAGCCGGCCCGAGACGCGTGGATGACCAGCCTCTGGCTGCGGCGGGCCTATGACACGCCGGGCCGGTCGGACGGCCAGCGTGTCCTGGTCGATCGCCTGTGGCCGCGCGGGGTCTCCAAGGATGCCTTGAAGCTCAATGACTGGGCAAAAGACATCGCGCCAAGCGAGGCCTTGCGCGATTGGTTCGGCCACGACGCCGCCAGATGGGACGAATTCAGACGGCGCTACGCCAAGGAACTCGACGCCAACCCCGAGGCCGTGCAGGCGTTGCGTGATCGCCTCGCCAAGGGCCGCGTGACGCTCGTCTACGCTGCGAGGGACACGGCCCACAACAACGCCGCCGCACTGAAGGCGTATCTGGAAAAGCGCACCGAATGATCGTATCGGACGGCGCTTTGCCAGGCACCGGATTGGACAGTGGTCGTCGCTAGAACATCGCAAGCTTCGCGACTGAGGACCGAAGCCATGAGGGTCCACTGCCGCGGGTTCTGCGCGGTCAATTTGGGCATCATCGGCGAAAGCCGTCAAGCAGCGGAAGGATCTGGATCATCCGTGCCCGGCTGCTGTCCCTTTACTTTGCTCTTAGCGCGTTCGAAGGGAATGATCGTGCCGGAGTCAGGGAGGAGATCCCGGTGGTCAGGGCAGATATGCGCCGGACTGGCGATCGACCCGACGTGGCGTGCTGCCTCCGGCTGGTAGGCGACCCTCTCGACCGATACGGTCACCTCAAAGCCATTGGAGCCGATGTAGACGCACCTGTCTCCGACCGACATTCCCAATAGAACCAAGCCCAATGGCGTGGTGATCGGGAGTGTCATGCCGACGACTTCCCATTCCCCGTCATCGACAACAACCCGTGTCTCCATTGTTCCCGCTCCCCGGCGATAGACGACCCGGCTGTTGAGCGTCACGACATCCGGGGAGATGTCCTTGCCAAAGACCACGACGGAATTCCGCAATTTGTGCCGCAGCGCCGGCACCATGCTGTCTCCGTCCGCCAGCGCACGTGATAATTTCGCTTGAAGAATGGTGTAGTCGCGACCGGTCAACAGACATGCGTGATTGATGGACATGAATTGCTCCAGTGAAGCGGATTACCGCTCCGATCGAAACGCCAAAGGATTCAAAACCCGCTCGGCTTGGCGTGTGACCGCGTCCAGCCGAACTCAGGACCCAGCGAGCAGGAGACCCGCCCTGTGAATCACGAGGTGTCGAATCATCCGACCTCGTCGCCCTCCGCTGCCAATTCGCGATCACGTGAGAGCCGGCGCGGGGTGGTCGGCCTCGCGATTGGATCGGCAGTCCTGTCGGGCTGCTTGACCGACAGGACCGTCAGCTGATGACGACGGCCATCGCGAGCCGACCACGTGATGGACTGACCTTCGGTCAACCCGATCAAGGCGGCGCCGATCGGGGTCAAGATCGAAACCTTGCCCTGGGCAATATCTGCCTCGACCGGAAAGACGAGCGTCACCTGCCGCTGCTGGCCGTCGTCGGACCGATATTCAAGTGTCGAGCCCATCCGCGCGGTGTTGGGGCGCATAGATCGATCGGAGACGACCCTGGCCCGGTCGAGCTCCGACAGCAGTTCCTCGGCCACATCCGGGATGCGCTCCAGCATCGCAGACGCAAGCTTGCTCAGGCGCTCATGGTCACTCTGGCTGACCGTTATCTTCGGTAAACGTTGATTTTTGAAGGGACGACGCATGACGATGCTCTCGCTTAACCCACGGATTACGAACGCCGCGGTCTTCCCCCGACGCAACCAACCCTGAAATATCGGAAAGTAAATCCACCCTGCACGTCTGCCGAGCTATGCCCGACAGCGGCTCAAGCTTACGATGGATTTTGATATGACCGTCTCACCCCAGTCTCTGGTCGATGTACGACCGAGCTGGGTCTAGGATCCTGCGACCAGGAGATCCCAGTCCTTGATCAGTTCGCGGTGGTCGGTCAGATTCGTCATGCAACACATCTGGGTCTTTTAATCGAAGCTGTCAAGGTAGCTACCGGTCGGCCTCATGCTCGTGCTTGACTTCCAGAAATATTTGGCCAATCTCTCGACGCATGATTACTTATTTGCCTTGCACTCCGCGAGAGCCAAAGCGCCTCAAAGCGGGATCGTAACCTGGACGCGCCCGAAGCCCTAGCTTCGCGTCCGGGTAAGCTAGGCATTTTCCACCATCACACTCGTCCATGTCTGTCTCGTTCCGGACGTCGTGCGTTTTCCGCCGGCGGCCCTGACGGCGGGAGCCAGTAATGCTGCAGTTCACTTGTTTATCGGCGGACGTCATCCGCCGGGGTGGCATCGCATTTTGTTTGCGGACGGCGGCAATGACTCGTCCCGTCGTTCGACGCGAAAGTCACGGCCCAGTCGCCGCCGTTTCCTCGGCGTTCAACCAGATCAACCAGCTTCGTGCTGGCAACGCCCCAACCCTTATAGGCGGCTGGAAGCCAACATTATGGGGAATCGACGCGTCCTGTACGCGCGGTAACGGCGGGAGTATCGACAGATGAACCGCCACGTCCGCAGTCCCGCGAATGATCGCCGCAGTCTGGATCAGACACCTCAGAAACAATACGGAGCGATCCCGTACCGCTTTACGCCGGATGGGGATCTTCAGGTGCTTTTGATAACATCCCGGGACACTGGACGATGGGTCATCCCCAAAGGCTGGCCCATGCAGTGGTTTTCGGCGGCCGAGGCTGCGGCACAGGAAGCTTTCGAGGAGGCGGGCGTCGAGGGTGACATCGAACAGAGGGCGATCGGATCCTTCGAATATCTGAAGCGGCTGAAGTGCGGAAGATGCGTGGTCTGCCAGGTCACGGTCTACCCCTTGCATGTCAGGGATGAGCTGGCAGATTGGCCGGAGCGACAGCAGCGATTGCGATCCTGGGTGGCGCCGCAAGTTGCCGCCGACTGTGTCGAGGAAGTGGGTCTGGCCGCTCTTATCCGGGCTATGGACGAGTGGCTGGCCGGCGCGGACAACGATGAGACATTGCTACGACCATTATGGCTGTCGTCATGAGTGTCGGGATGGACTGATGGCCATCCGATAACAGGAGTTTTGGGATGAGCACGGCGCCCGCTACCCCGGGACAGCGGTTGCGGGCGCGGCCTTGCCCGGACCGCCCGGGCCGGCCGGAAGCCCGAGGATATCCTGGAGCGGCGTGCGAGCGACGACGAGATCGGCGAGCGTGAAGCGGTCGAGAACCGCGAGATAGGCGTCGAGCGCCTCTGCCAAAGCGCCCCGCAACCGGCAGGGGCCGGTGATGACGCAGCGATTGCGGGTCGGATCGAAGCACTCGACGAGACGGAAATCATCCTCCGTCGCCCGGACCACATCGCCGATGACGATGCTGGCGGGATCGGTCCTGAGCCGGAGGCCGCCTCCCCGCCCCCTGACGGTTTCGACGAAACCGCCCCGTCCAAGTTCCTGGGCAATCTTCATCAGGTGGTTGCGCGAGATCCCATAGGCCTCGGCGACCTCCTGGATGGTCGCCAGCGCATCCGGCTTCACCGCCAGATACATCAAGAGCCGCAAGGCGTAGTCCGTATACATGGTCAGGCGCACGGGAATTCTCCAAAAGATGCATGTACGGTATTGCTTTAATCGCGGCGGCGCAATATCCTTTGAAAAGATGGATTGTCAGAGCATCTTTTGAAATCGACCACGGCGTCAGCAGCCGGACCAACGCCCCCCCCCTCGGGAAAGGCGACCCCCCGCTAGGAGCGACTTGTCATCGGCCCCGTGGATGGCACCCGCGTCGCGGAAATGAGGACGAAGCGATGAGATTTCTGCACATCCTGCTGGACGTATTTCTCTTTCCCGGCAATCTCATGCTCCGCAAATGCGGCATCAGCATCGAGGAGGACGGTGGCCTGTTCCGGTCCTTCGTCAATATGTGTGTCTGGGGCGCCGCCAGCCTGGCCGTGGCGATGTATATCTTCCTGTAAAAGCGGCCGCCGTGGTTCAGTTCGCCCTCGCCTATGTCCTGTTCATGACCGCCCATCTCGTGCCAGCGGCGCCGCATCTGCGCGGCTTCGCCGTCCGCGCGCTCGGGCGCCGGGCCTATCTCGTCCTCTACTCCCTCGCTTCCCTTCTCCTGCTGGTCTGGCTGATTGCCGCCGCACGCTCGGCGCCGACGCTGTTTCTGTGGCCGCTAACGCCTGAATTGGTGCTGGTTCCGCTGATCGCCATGCCGTTCGCCTTCACCCTTGTCGTCGCCGGGCTGCTCCAGCCCAATCCGCTGTCGGTGTCATGGCGAGGCGGCGTGTTCGACCCGGCCCGGCCGGGCATCGTCGCCGTGACCCGTCATCCGGTGCTTTGGGGTTTCCTGCTCTGGGCGCTGTCGCATGTTACAGTGAACGGCGACATGGTCTCGGTCGCGTTGTTCGGCGGGCTGGCGCTCTACGCTGTGGCCGGGTTCGGCCTCGCCGACAAGCGGGCGAAATCCCGGCTCGGACCCGATCGATGGAGCACCTTGGCTGCGCGCACATCGATCATCCCCTTCGCCGCCATTCTGAACGGCCGGGCCCGTCTATCTCCCGACATGTCGACGCTCGCCGGAATTCTCGGCGGACTGGCGCTCTATGTTGCGTTTCTCGCCGGCGGCCATTTCTGGCTCTTCGGCGTCGACCCGCTCGTCTTCCTGAACCCCTGACCGAGGTCGCCCGATGTCGATGCCGCCGCTTCTCAGTTACGGTTTCCGCCCGTTCTTTCTGCTGGCGGCCCTATGGGGCGGGGCGGCGGTGCCGTTGTGGCTCCTCGCCTATCGCGGCTCGATTCACATTTCAAATGCCTATGGCGACCTTGCCTGGCACGCGCACGAGCTGATCTTCGGCTATGCCGCGGCCGTGATCTGCGGCTTCCTCTTCACCGCCATCCCCAACTGGACCGGGCGCTTTCCGGTCAAGGGTGGGCCGCTCCTGTTTCTGATCGTGATCTGGGTGCTCGGCCGCCTCGCCATGCTCGGCGCCGATTGGATCGGCCTCGCGGCCGCCGCCGTGATCGATGTCCTGTTTCTGGTCGCGGTGATCGGCTTCGCCGCCCGCGAGATCATCGCCGGCAGCAATTGGCGGAACCTGCGCGTGCTGGTGCTGGTGGCGGCGCTACTCGCGGGGAATATCCTCTTCCATGTCGCGATTCTGCGTGGCGATCCGACCGATCTCGCGCTGCGTCTCTCGATCGCCGCGCTGATCGCGCTGATCACGCTGGTCGGCGGCAGAGTGACCCCGAGCTTCACCCGCAACTGGCTGGTCAAGCGCGCCAAGCCGCTTCCTTCGTCTTTCGGGAAGCTAGACGCCCTCGCCATCGGCGCGACCGTGGTGGCGCTGCTCGCCTGGGTCGTCGCTCCCGAGGCGATCGTCACCGCCGGGCTGGCGCTGCTGGCCGCTACGCTGCTCGTCATCCGTCTCGTTCGATGGCGCGGCTGGCCGACCTGGCGCGAGCCGATCCTCGCCATTATGCACATCGCCTACACTTTTGTTCCGGCGGGATTCCTCTTGCTCGGCGCCAGCGTCGCCTGGCCGGACGTGGTGCCGGCAAGCGCCGTCATCCACAGTTGGACGATCGGCGCGATCGGCACGATGACGCTCGCGGTGATGACCCGCGCGAGCCTTGGCCACACCGGCCGGGCGCTCAAGGCCTCGCCTGCGACGGTCGCCCTCTACGCCGCCATGCTCATCGCCGCGCTGGCGCGCATCGCCGCGGCGCTTGCGCCGGAATTCGCACTGCCGCTTCTCAGTCTCGCGGGCGCCGGCTGGAGTATCGCCTTGCTCGGCTTCGCCGTCGTCTACGGGCCGATGTTGGCGGCGGCACGGCCGCGCCGGGTGAAAGCCGAAACGTCACCGGCCGTTCGATAATCCAGCGGTGCGTCGGAAGGATCTTGCCGCAACGCGATGCGCCAAGGATAGATTTCCGGCGATGCCAGCGGGAACGACGTCTTGAGGCTAGACCTCTAGAAGCCGACCGCTTGACCGTCCTTGCGGGGATCGGAGCCCGCCACGTATCCACCCGCGACGCGATGGACGAGCTGCGCGCCGCCAAAGCCGAAGGCGACGGCATCGCCGGTTTCGCGGACCACGCGATGCCCTTTCGCCTCGAGCGCCGAAAGCACGTCGTCCCCGGCGGCTGCTTCGACCGCCACTTCGAGACCCTCCATTGCCCGCCAGCGCGGCGCGTCGACCGCCGTCTGCGGGTCCTGCCCCCAAAGCTGGGTGCGCAACACCATCTGCACATGCCCTTGCGCCTGGATCGGTCCCCCCATCACGCCGAAGCTCATCAACGGCTGACCGTCCTTCATCACGAAGCCCGGAATGATCGTATGGAACGGCCGCTTGCCGCCGGCGACCTCGTTCGGATGTCCCTTCGCCAAGGAGAACCCATGCCCGCGATTTTGCAGGCTGATCCCGGTTCCCGGCACGACCACGCCAGAGCCGAAGCCGGAATAATTCGACTGGATGAACGAGACCATCATGCCGTTCTCGTCGCACGCCGACAGACAGATGGTGCCGCCGTGCTTCGGCGCGCCGGCCTTGAAATCCTGTGCCCGATCCGGGTCGACCAGCTTTGCCCGATCCGCCAGATAGCTCTGGTCCAAAAGATGGGTTTCCTCGATCTCGCGCATGTGCTCGCGATCGGCGACGAACGTCCACATGTCGCGGAAGGCGAGCTTCATCGCCTCGATCTGAAGGTGCAGCGCCTCGACGCTGTCGGGTTCGAAACGCTCGATGCCAAGGTGCTGGAGAATGCCGAGCGCCATCAAGGCGGCGATGCCCTGACCATTCGGCGGAATTTCGTGCAGATCGACCTCGCCGAAGCGCTGATGGATCGTTCCGCACCAATCGCTTGCGTGGGTGGCAAGGTCGTCCTCGGTCATGGCGCCGCCGTGCTCCCTGGCGAATGCCGCGATGCGGGCCGCGAGTTCGCCGCGATAGAACGCCTCGCCCTTTGTCTCGGCGATCAGCCGCAGGGAACGCGCGAGATCGTCGCTGCGAAACAGCGTGCCGGCGGCAGGCGTGTGTCCACCTGGCATGAAATGTTCGGCGAAGCCCGGCTGCTTGTGGAGAATTTCACCGCCCATCGCCCAGAGCTCGGCGATGATCGGCGAAACCAGAAAGCCGTTCTCGGCATAACCGATCGCCGGCTCGATCAGGGCCTCGAACGGCAGTTTGCCGAACCGCGCCGACAGGTCGCGCCAGGCGGCGACGGCACCGGGAACGGTAACGCTTTCCCAGCCGCGCAACGGCATCGCATCGTTTCCGGCAAAGCGGTCGGGCGTCCACGCTGCGGGGCTGCGGCCGGAGGCATTAAGGCCATGCAGTTCCTTGCCGTCCCACAGGATCGCGAAGGCGTCGCTGCCAAGTCCGTTGCCGGTCGGCTCGACCACGACGAGCACGGCCGCCGCCGCGATTGCCGCGTCAACGGCGTTGCCGCCCTTGGCGAGCATCGAGAGACCCGCTTGCGAGGCCAGAGGCTGCGAGGTTGAGACGACATTGCGGGCGAAGACGGGCGAGCGGCGAGACGCATAAAGCGGATCATGGCGATATTGCATGGGTCAGGTTTCCTCGCGGGTTATATGCCGGACGTCAGGATGAACTCGGCGCCAGCATGCTCTTGCGACCCTTCATGTAAGCGCGAGCGCTCCAGACGATCGAAAGAACCGCAGCGACCAAAAGAAAGGCCGAGATCGGGCGGGTGAAGAAGGTCGTCCAATCGGCATCGCTCATCAGGGCGCGGCGCAAATTGGTTTCCGCTATCGGGCCGAGAATTACGCCAAGCACCAGCGGGGCCAAGGGGTAGTCCAGCTTCTTCAGGACATAGCCCAGCAATCCGACAAAGCCGAGCAGGTAGACGTCGGTGATGCGATTGTTGAGCGCGAACGCGCCGACCACGCAGCAGACCGTGACGACGGGCACGATCACGAACTTCGGAATTTCCGTGACACGCAGGAAGAAGCGCATCGTGGTGATGCAGATGATCAGCATCATCAGGCTCGCCACCACCATGGCGATGAACATGCCGTAGACGAGGTCGCCATGTTCCATGATCAGACGCGGGCCGACGCTGACCCCATGCACCATCAGCGAGGCCATCAGGATCGCGTCGACCGCCGATCCGGGAATGCCGAGCGCGATCATCGGAATGAGGCCGCCGCCGGCGGTGGCGGAGTTGCCGGCTTCCGAAGCGACGACCCCGTCGGCTATACCGGTGCCAAATTTCTCCGGGGTTTTGGAGGCCCGCTTGGCCTGATCGTAGGTCAAAAGATTGGCGATCGAACCGCCGGCTCCCGGCACGGCGCCGACGAAAACGCCGAGCAGCGAGGACCTCAGGAGGTTCCCCGGGCGGCTGAGCACCTCCTTCATGACGCTCCATGTGTGGAAATCGATCCGGCCCGATATCAACGCGGCGTTCTTCTTGACCGCCGCGGGATTCTCAAGCTCGCTCATCAACTGGCTGATCGCGAAAATCCCGATCAGCACGACGAGGAACGGCAGCCCGGGCGCCAGCATCTCGATGTCGAAGGTGAAGCGCGGTCGCCCCATCATCGGGTCTGGCCCGATCACCGCGATCGCGAGGCCGATGACGCCGGCAATCAATCCGCGCAGCAACGACGCGCCGACCAGACTGGCGACGATCGTCAGAGCGAAGACGATCAGCGAAAAATATTCCCAAGGCCCCAATCGAACGGCAACGATCGCCAGCGGCGGCGCGGCGACGATCAGCACGAGGGTGGAGATGATCGTCCCGAAGAACGAGGCCCACACGCCGAGCGAGAGGGCGCGGCCCGGCTCTCCATTGCGCGCCATTGGAAAGGCGTCGAAGGTCGTGGCGACCGACGAGGGCGTGCCGGGAATGCCGAGCAGCGCCGCCGAGATGAGCCCGCCGGTGTAACCGCCGACATAAACCGACAGCATCACCGAGATTCCCTGCAGCGGTGGCATGGTGAAGGTCAGCGGCAGCGTCAGCACGATCGCCATGGTGACGGTGAAGCCGGGTATCGCTGCCGCGATGATGCCCGCCAGCGAGCCAAGCGCCATGTAAAGAAGCGTGTCGGGCGCCAACACCTGGACGAGCCCGAGCAGAAAATCGTCCATCTACGGAGTCCCTCCCGCTCAGCCCAACAGGCCGCGGGGCAGAAAAACGGTAAAGCCTTCGGCAAACAGCCAGTTCAGGCCAAAGGAAAAGACGACGGCAACCAAAAGCGCGGTCACGATCGTCCGTCGGTCGCGCGGCGCCGCGATCAATTGCGCGACGAGCAGGAAAAGGAAGGTCGCGATCGAGAAGCCGAGCGTCCTCAGTCCGGCGAGGTAGAGGCCGAAAGCGAGAAAAACCAGGATGACCAGGCGGTGCGCAAAAGCGAAGGCGCGGATGCGGACAGCCCAGCCTTTCGGTACGCCCCAACGCGACAAACGTCTGGCCGACAGGACGATCGCGACCAGACACAAGGCGGCGAGCAGCCCCATCACCAGCTTCGGGAACGCGCCCGCCCCAAGCGGCTCCCATCGTGATACCGGCAGGCCGATAGCGGCGACATACAGGCCGGTGGCCACGATCAGGAAGACGACGTAGGAAACGAGTTTGGCGACTTCGCCAGCGACCTCCTCGTCGGAAACCTGCGGGGATGCCGCAAGCATGGCACCCCCGTCAGAGATTTTCTTGTCCGGAGCGATCATCCCGCGAGACGGCCCACCAGGCGGTCGATCGTCGCGTCGAGTTTTTCCAGATAGGTGCGGTATTCTTCCTGGCCGCGGAAATCGACCTCGGCCCCGGCATTGTTGATCTGTTCGACGAACGCCGCATCCTCGGACAGTTTCTCCAGCGCCGATTCGAGCGTCTTGCGCGTCTCTTCCGGCGCCCCTTTGGGCATCACGATCCCGCGCGTGATCGTCAGTTCGAGATCATGGCCCAGTTCCTTCAGCGTCGGAACGTCGGGCGTGGCCTCCAGGCGCTCGGCCGCGCCGGTCGCCAGGAAACGCAGATCGCCGTTCTTGACGAATTCCAGTGATGAAGAAACATCGCCGATGGCCGCGTCGAGATTGCCGCCGACGAGAGCCCGGATACGCTCGCCGGTTCCCTCGTAGCCGACATAGGACAGCTCGATACCCGCCGCGTCCTCGATCATCGCCGCGTGCAGATGCGGGACGCCGCCGAGCGTGACGCCGGTCTTGATCTCGCCGGGGTTCTCCTTCGCGTGGGCCACGAACTCCTCGAACGTCTTCCAGGGGCTGTCGGCCCGCACGACCAGATATTGCGGCGACGACGTCATCAGCGCGATCGGGTCGAACGTATCCCAGTTGATATCCGTCAGGCCGGTCTTGTTGGCGACCGGCAGGCCTTCATGTACCTGGCTGATCGTGTAGCCGTTGGCCTCGCGCTTGCTGGCCTCGGTCAGGCCGACGGTGCCCCCGACCCCCGGCATGTTGATCACCGCCAGCGGCTGACCGAGAAATGGCTCGGCATTGTTGGCAATAATACGCATCAGCGTGTCGCTGCCGCCCCCAGGTCCCCAGGGAACGATGAACTCGACCGCGCGCTCGGGATATTCCTGAGCCTGGGTGGACGATGCCAATCCCGTCAGTGCGGACAACGTCACCGCACCCGCGATGGTGAGGTTCCTCAGTTCGGCCAGCATAATCGCATTCATCCTTCTGTCTTGGAGTGCCCGCCCTGTTCGACGGCCCCAAGGGTTGCGGTAGAAATGGGCGACACCGTCAATCGACAGCGTTGCCCGGCAGCAGTTGGGGCGGAGCCTAAGAGGAGTGCCCGAAGATGGCAAGCAAGTCTGATTAATGCCTGGGACGCGACCCATTTACGCGGGGAACCTCTGCCGGCGACGATGTCGCATGCGGATCTCGATCCACATCGGCTGGGTAGAATCGGAATCGGGCACATGCCCGCGGGCGCGGACCAGCGTCCGGTCCGGCCATCTCATGTCTTGACCGGCTGCGTGATCGTGAAATCGCCCCCCTCATCCGCCTGCCCCTCTCATCCGCCTGAAGGACCTCCTGGGCACAAATTTGGTTATAAGCCGCCCCGCTGCATCGCCTCTTCGAGGATGCGGAGCTTCTCGGCCGTCGACCAGCGGCTCCGGCGGGCGGCACCCTAAGGATAAGTGCGGGCGTGCGGGCGTGCAGTCTTGCAGTGGCAGCGCCAAGCTTCGATCATGACCTTTGCCCCGGCCAGCGAGTAGAAGACCTCGCCGTTCAGGAGTTCGTACTGCTGACGATCTGGCACGATCTTTCGGACGCGAAGCCGGCCAAGGCGGTGGATGATCGAGCAAGCTTTCGTCGAATCGGCGGTTTTGCCGCGGGCGAACCAACCTCGGAGCGCACCGCATTCGGGCGCGGAGTGGCCCCATCGAGCCGGATGAAAGACCGCGATGCCGCTGAGACCGATCTCACCCCGGCCCAGCTACCAATGAAGCCGCGCTCCTCACGAACCGTTCATGCGCTTCCACCAAGACGCAGACGATCGCCTGAACGCGCGGTCAAATGGACCTCCAACTCGGGACGGGTCTTTAGAACGCGTTCGATCGACGTCCGCTCCATCAGGCTGAAGGCGGTCGAGAGGGCATCGGCTTCTGTGGCCTTCGGCGCAACCACCGTCACGCTCCGATAGAGCCGGGCCGGTCGGCCGTCGTGCGGGTCAAGCAGATGGTTGAACCGCCCTGCCCCATCGAACTGAAAACCTCCCCCGCTCGAGGTCGCCACCGCCTTGTCGACGATCTCGAGGACGGCCTCCGGTTCCCTCGCATTCTGCAAGGCCGCGACACCGACGCGCCAGGGGGAACCGTCCGGGCGCGTGCCGAGCGCGCGAATTTCGCCCATGTCCACAAGGCTTTTCGTGATGCCGCCGCTTCGCAGCAATTCGACGACCTTATCGGTGATGTACCCTTGCGCGATGCCGTTGAAGGTGAGCGCCATCCCATGCCGAGCGAAGGCGATCCGGTCGCGGCTGAACCTGACGCCATCGAGCCCCACGAGAGTCGCCACCTCCCGCAACCGCTCCTCGGACGGACCGGACGGGTCGGCCGCAGGCGCCGCGAAATGTTCGCCATACAGTATCCACAGGGGCTGAACGGTCGGATCGAACGCGCCTTCGCTGATATCCCGGAAAGCGCGGCTTGCTTCCAGCAGCGTCACCATATCCGCGGGCGGCGCGACGAGAGCGCCCGTCCGGTTCAATTCGACCAGCGCGGAATCATCCCGATAGAGGCTAAACACGCGCTCCAGGCGCCGGACTTCGGCCACGGCTCCGTCAATCAATCGCTCGGCCTCGGCCCGGTCATGATGATGCAGGGTGAGCGACGCCGACGCCCCCATCGCCTGTCCGCGCCAGGTGACGGCGTGGGCTTCGGCCATACTCTCGCGTCCGAACGGGATAAGACCCAGGCCGGCGGCGGCGCCCATTATGGCGATGACGCGTCGGCGATTGAGGTGTTCAGCCATGAGACCGTCCTAACGGTTTGGCGGCCCGAAGGGCCAAGACGATTACTTGTTGGATTCGATCTCGTTGGGCGTGCTTCCGAGCACGTAATCGGGGGGAATATCGGCGAATCCGACGATCTCGCCACCATTCTCCTCGACGAAGCGTCGCGCCGCGACTTCCGTCGAAAAGGGTACCGTCTCCGGCGCGCCCATCCCGCCGCTCATTGAACTGCCGATTACGAAGAACGCCTGTGTGGCGTCGATCCAGTTCTCCGCTCCGGGCGCGTCCCAAGTCTCGGCGACGGCCATATCCGAGACGTAGATCGCCGCGATATTCTTGGATTCCTCGGGGAGAAGGGTGAAGGCCACGGTATCGCGCGCCGAGGAGAACCAGATCGGTTCCAGCGCCTTCGCCAGAATGATCTGCCCTTTCGGTCCCGGATGTTCCAGAACGTTCATCCCGCAATAGCGACCGATGGCACTTTCCGTCAGCGCGAAGGGCGCCGACGCCTCTGCCTGACCCTCGCCGCCGCAGCCGGCGAGGGTCAGGACGAAAGCCACGAGTCCGGCGAGAACCGCGATCCTCATAATTCTTTTCTCGAAAACACCAGCACCGCCGCCGTTAGTGGCACGAGCGCCCACAAAGCGAGCGCGCCAGTCAGCATGGCCGGACTCAACGCGACATTTTCGGCAATGCCCCCCATGCCGGAGAGCGCCCCGGCGCTTCCCGAACCGAGATTCAGCAACCGATAGGCATCGGTCGGATTGAGTAGCAGGAGAATATTCAAAAGGTCGGCCGTGATCGTCCGCCCTTGATCGACGACCAGAATGCCGAGCAGCGCCATGTCATAGATAAGCACGAACAGCAGCCAGACGCCGACGGCGATTCCGCCGGCGGTGCCGCGTTCGCCGACCAGCGCGCTCACCAGATAGCCGATGGCGATGAACACCGCGCCGAGCATGATCGAGGACAGGATCATGGACAGGAAAGCCGACCAGCTCTCTGCGTCGATCGCGGCGCCCGTTGCCGCGAGCGCGGCGGCCGCCGCCCCGTAGCCGAGCAGCGTGGCGAATGCCAGGATCGCCAGATGCCCGACGAATTTTCCGAGGATCACCTGCCAGCGGCCGATCGGATAGCTGAGCAGCAGAAGCATCGTGCCGCGCTCCATCTCGCCGACGACGGCATCGTGCGAAATCAGGAGGGCAATCAGCGGCACCAGAAAGATGGTCAGGCTGGACAGGCTCACGATCACCACGTCGAGCGCCCCGGCGCCGACATTGCCGGTAGGCGCGCTGCCGAGAAAGGTCAGCGTCAGCGCCAGCGCGGCAAGCAGCAGCGTCGTGGCGAGCACCCAACGGTTGCGCATGCCCTCCTGAATTTCCTTGCCGGCAACAATGAGAACGTTCCTCATTCGACAACCTCCTGCGCACCCAGGAAATGGGCATAAAGCTCGTCGAGCGTCGGCGGAATCACGTCCAGATCGGTTACCGGCGCGTCGCTCGCGGCCGCCTTGCGCAGTAGCATGATCTTGTCTTCCGGCGGGGCGTCGATCTCCAGCACATGACCGTTGATCCTGCGCCACCCACCGGCCTGTTTTAACCAGTCTTCCGCCCGGCCGGCATCGTCATCCTTGAGCCGCACGCGGATACGCGTCGGCAACCGGGCGATGCCGCGCAGTTCCTCGATCGTTCCATCCGCGATCTTGATGCCGCGGTTGACGATGATAATCCGGTCCGCCTTGCCCTCGAGTTCCGTGAGGGCGTGGGAGGACAACAGAACCGTCGCGCCCCGTGACCGCAATTCGTCGACGATGCGGTAGAAGCTGCGCCGCAGCGCCGGGTCGAGCCCGGTCGTCGGCTCGTCGAGAAGCAGCACCTTCGGATCGCCCAGCAACGCCTGCGCCAGGCCGAGACGTTGGCGCATTCCCTTGGAATAGGCGCCGATGCGCCGGTCGGCCGCGTCGGTCAGCCCCACGTGATCGAGCAGTTCGGCGACGCTGGCACGCGGCGCGCGTTTGAGCCTGGCATAAAAGGTGAGAGTTTCGCGCCCCGTCAGAGCCATGTTGAAGGAAACGCTCTCCGGCAGATAGCCAAGCCGCTTGCGCGCCGCGAACTCCCCGGCGGCGGGTGACTCGCCGAGCACGCGCACCGTTCCTGCGCTGGGCCGGATCAGCCCGAGCATCAACTTGATCAGCGTCGTCTTGCCGGCACCATTGTGGCCGACGAGCGCAACCGTCTCGCCTTCGTTCAGCGCAAAGGACACGTCGCTGACGGCCTCGATCCCGCCATAGGATTTTGCCACCCGCTCAACACGAACCGTTTCAGCCATTATTGCTCCGTTCGCATCGTTTCGGGCGGCGCCATCAGCGGGTGACTGTCCACCACGCCGCCGGGCAGCAAAGCCGGGAACTGGGCCTGCGCCCAGCGGATCACCTGAACCGCCGGGCTGTTGACGAGAACCTTGGCCTGGGGCGCCGTCCACAGCACCCTGTCGACCAGACCGTTTGGCCGGTAGGGGCCGTCGCCGATGCCGTCGCCGTTCAGATCGAAGGCCGGGTTGTCGCTCCAGTAATTGCCGCGCCCCTCGGTCGACCAGTCGAGATGGCGGGTGCCCACATATTTGATCTGATTGCGGTTTCTCACGAAGGCGTTGCCGGTCATCGTGTTGCCCTCGGAACCGGCGGTGAAGTGGACGCCGATCTCGCAACCCTCGAACCAATTGTCGCGAAAGCTGTTCTTGTTGGCGTTGTAGATGAAGACGCATTTCTCCGGACCGATGCGCGTGGCACCCGCGACTCGCGGCGCCTTGGCGTCGTTCGGCACCGACGCGCCGTCTGCCGCGTCGTGCCTGCCGGCCGTCTTCCATCGCTCGATCGATTGCGGACGACCGCGAATGACGTTGCCGGCGAATTCCGAACCATTCGCATAGTTGATGAGCAGCCCGCTGTCGCGATCGCCGTCAGACACATTGCCGGTCACAGTCAGATTGTTGGAGTACATGATCGCGTAGCCGATGGCGTTACCGACCGAAACATTGTCGCTGATAATACTGTCGTTGGTGTACATGTAGTGGACGGCAAAGCGGACATCGCGAAAGCGATTACCGCTGAAGACATTGCGCTTGCTGGCATTGGTGAAAATGCCGTCGCGGCCGAAGCTGATGTCGTTGCCGATAACCTTGGCGCCCGGCGCATTCCAAACCGAGACGCCGTTCCCCATCTCGTTGGTGCGGCCAACGCGAATGCCGATGATGCGATTGCCTTTGGCAACGGAATCCTCGGCCCCATGCAAAAAGATTCCGTAGAGATTGCCGACGATCGTATTGTCTTCGATGCGCGCCGCCCGCGCGGTCTTGGTCACGAATACGCCGGCATCCATCGTTTCCAGGTTGGTTCCGGACCCTCTGATCTCAAGGCCGCGCACCACCGCATCGGGCGCTTCGACCGTAATGACATGGCCGAGGCCATTGCCGCGAAGCACCGCGCCCGTCTCGCCTTCGATCGTCAGTGCCCGGTCGATCGTGACCGGCCCTTTGTGTTCGCCGTTCTCGAGCGCGATCACGTCTCCCGGCAACGCCGAATCCAGTATGACTTGAAGATCGGCATTCCCTGCGGGCGCGACGATCCGCGCCGCCGTTGCCGGCAGTGTCAGGATGGCAGCCAGAACGGCCGCCATCCCCAGTGTCGCTGTACTTGTTCGTGCCATCGGCTCAGGCGCTCTGCGGCTCAACGAACATGCGGCCCTTCATTTCCATGTGCATGGCGTGGCAGAACCAGGAACAATAGTACCAGTAGACACCCGGCTTGCTCGCCATGAAGGTGACCGATGCGGTCGCCTGTGGCGCGACTTCCATGTTGATGCCGTAGTTGACGATGGCGAACCCGTGGGTGAGATCCTCCACGTCATCGATATTGGTAATATAGACGGTGACTTCCTCACCCTGCTTGACCGTGAAGCTTTCCAGACCGAATACGGGCGCGGTCGAGGTCATGTAGACCCGGACCTTGTTGCCATCGCGGACGACCTTGGAATCCCCCATCAGATCGACGCCGTCGGCTTCCGCCTGGCTTACCGCGTCGGCAAAGAACGGATCGTCGCGACTCCACACATGCACCGGGTCGATCTTGGAGCGATGCACGAGCGTGGCGTCGTGCGGCTCCGCGAAAGTCGGATTGTCATGCACGAGCACCATCTCATCACCCGAGATGTCGATCAGCTGATCGTTCTCGGGCTTGAGCGGGCCCACGTTCAAATAGCGATCCTTGGAGAACTTGTTCAGCGAGATCAGCCACTTGCCGTCGGCTTCCTTGGTCTGCCCCATCGAAGTGTGATTATGGCCCGGCTGATAGTGGACATCGAGCTTCTGCTTGATCGGGTCCACAGCCTCGCCCAGGAACGCCCGCTTGGCGTCTTCGATGTTCCACTTGCAGATCTGGCTGTCGATAAACAGCGTCGTATAGGCGTTGCCGCGACCGTCATAGGCCGTGTGCAACGGCCCAAGCCCCAGTTCGGGCTCGGCCACAACCGTGTCGCGGGGTTCGATCTTGTCGTCGAACAGATCGTCGAACTTGCGCACGTCGAACACCGTCACCGTGGGCGACAGCTTGCCGGCGGCCACGACGTGGATGCCATCCGGCGCAGTGTTCATGCCATGCGGACTGTTGGGAACCGGAACGTATCGGGTGAAGGGGGAGCCGTGCCGGCCGTCGACAACGGGTACCCCGTTTATTTCCTCATAATCCCCATTGGCGACGGCTTCTTCGATGCGTTTGATGTTGAAGATGACGGCCCAGTCCTGTTCCTTCTCCATCATCTCGGCGAGGTTGACGCCCTCTTCCGAGTTATAACAGGTGGCGAAGCAATACTTGCCCTGATAATCGGCATCGACGTTGTCGAGATTGCCGTCTACCTTCACCTGCCAAGCGACCTGCATCGTCTCGCCGTCGACGGCCGTGAAGATCGCGTGATACTGCGACTTGTCGTCCAGTATCTTGCCGTCGTTCGGGATCGGTACGCGGTCTTCGCCATTGCAGAAGACATAGCCGGTCTTCGGATATTTCTGGACGCGCAGGCCGTGTACCGTGTGCTGGTTCGGCAACTCGATGATCTTGTCGCATTTCATGACGTCGAGACGAATGCGGCAGACGCGCGTGTTGGCCTTGTCGTTGGCGTAGAGATAACGGCCGTCATAGGTGCCGTCCGTGAAGGATGGATGCGGATGGTGCAGGTCGCCGTTGAGATAGATGTCGCCCCGGTCCTTGAGAAACTCCTTGGTCTCGGGCAGCAGCCCATCGGTCAGCACCTTCCGGCTTTCGTTGGTCTGTCCCCAACCCGTGGCGCTGCAGCGATTGAACACCGGAATGCGCATCATCTCACGCATCGACGGCGCGCCGACGATGCGAATCTCGCCACTCTGGCCGCTGGAGAAAAAGACGTAATATTCGTCGAGTTCGCCCGGCTTCACCTCGTAACTGTTGCCCGCGGCCGACGTATCCTGCGCCGCGGCCGGCGTTGCTCCGATCCCGGCGAGTGTCAGCGCTCCGCCGACTCCGCTGGCTCCGGCGACTGCGGCTACCGCAGTGGTGCCCAGCAACTGGCGCCTGTTCAATCCATGTTTGGTTTCTTCTTGCGACATATCGGTCTCCTATGATCGCCTGACTACGGCGTCGTCTCGGCCCTGCCGGGCCGTTCGACGGGCACTCCCTTGTGGGAGATGACGGGTTTGGCGGGCTCTTTCCCTCGCATGGACGGGGAGGACAGCGCCGCGAACTTCTCGCGCTTCAACCGCACCTGGATCATGTGCGGGCAGCGGTGATCGTCGTGGTAGAGTTCCTGGCAATGCATGCAGTAGATGCATTCATTGACGTTGATCTGGCCCTCGGGATGGATCGACTGCACCGGGCATTCGTTGGCGCAGCGCTGGCAGGGCGAGCCGCATTCGGGCCAGCGCTTGAGCCATTCGAACATCCGCATACGACCGGGAATGGCGAGCGCCGCGCCGAGCGGGCAGAGATAGCGGCAATAGAAACGCTCGATGAACAGCCCGGCCGCCAGAAGCGTCAGCGCGAAGATCACGAAGGGCCATTCGCGAGCGAACTTCAGGATGATCGCCGTCTTGAACGGCTCCACTTCGGCAAACATTTCCGCCAGCGCGACCGAATAGAGCGACAGGCCGAACAGTCCCAGGAAGATGATGTATTTGATCGGCCACAGCCGCTCGTGCAGAGCCCAGGGAACTTTGATCTGCGGCACTTTCAGCCATTGCGCCAGATTGTTGGTGAGTTCCTGAAGCGCGCCGAACGGACACAGCCAGCCGCAGAAGGGTCCACGCCCCCAGAATAGTAGCCCGGCCGCCAGCGTCGCCCACAGGATGAACACGAGCGGCGCGGAGAGAAAGAATTCCCAGTTGAAATCGGTCATCAGCGCGTTCGCGAAGGTCAGGACGTTGACCACCGACAATTGCGCGTTGGCATACCAGCCGAGCCAAACCAGGGTGAAAACAAGGTAGCCCCGCCGCACCCAGGTGTAGAGGACCGGACGCCTCACCAGCCAATCCTGGAAGAAGAAGATCGCCGTGAGAACGAGAAGCGCGACAGCGACGATGCCGATCGACACTGCATTCATCTGCCACATCCTGATCCAAAGAGGTTCGTCGTCGGTAAACGGCGACAATCCGGTGGTTTCGCCAGCCTTCGCCTGAACGGGGTCAGAGATTTCCGTTTGTGCTTTCGGTTCCGGAGCCGGCGTCTTTACAACCGTCACATACTGGTCCGGCAGGGTGTAGCCCAGTTCGAAGGGCAGCACCGCCTTCTCCCGCGCGCCGAAGCTTCTCTGGACGAGCAACTGGAGTTCCCACGGCTCGGTGACGTCGAAGTTGAAATCATCAGGGACGAGGAACAGCGCGATTTCGCGCAGCTTCGGAGCACCCTTCGCGGCAAGGTCGCCAAGCCGCGTATGATTGCGGTCGCGGAACCGGACGCCCTGCCCGTTCTGGAGCAACTCGATCCGATCGAAGATACCGCCCCGCACATAGCCCGAGCCCTTGAAGGAATAGGCTCCGTCGCCTGCCACGACGATCGCCTGCTGGTCCGGCTTCAGTTTTTTCTGCAGCCGCTCGTAACCACGCTGCCCGAGGAGGCTGAGGCCGATCGACGGCACACTGACCGGCGCGACATGGAGTTCGATGAAGCGATCGGCGGGGTCTTTCGTCTCGGGCCGGTCCGCCGCCTGGCTCTGACCCGCTTGCGCCAAGGCTTCAGAGACTTCGCCGACGGTGAGGCGAAGGCTTCTCACCGACCCATCGCCAACCAAAGCCTCCCAGTCGCGGATCTCGGATTTGGAGAGGTCGAGCGTCCTCTCCTCCGCTGCGGCTGCTGTGACCCCGGCCTCGGCGGCAGCTCCGCCGAGGCGGCCGCTGCGGATCAGCCGGACGGCGGATCGCACGACGCTGTCACCCATGACGAGCACGGTGACCGTTGCGCCGCTGACGATATCGACCTGCGGGGGGCGTTCGGACCCGGCCGCCACGCGGCCCATATCCCTGCCGATCAGCGAATTCAGCGACGCGATGACCTTGGCCTCTGGAATGCCGATCAAGACGATCGGCTCCTTGTGTTCGACGAGCTTGAAGCCCCGAATCACGCCCTGCCCGTCGATCCCCACAAGGATTTGGATCGGCTTGCCCGAATAGCCGATGGCGCTGGTGAAATCGGAATTGAGATAGACATATCCAGCGATTTCATCGCCGCGGTAGACGGGCACAATCGGCGGATCGCTTTGAAGCTCGCCGAACCGGTCGGCGCCTTCGAAAATTTCGGCGGGTTTCGCTTTCGGAAGAAATTCCGCGAGCCGCCCTGCGGCGGATGCCTGAAACGAGATCGCCAGGAGCAGGGCGAGCGCCGCGGTCGCCAAAAGGACAGCCGACCCGGCTCTGGCGACAAAGCTTCGAAACATGGGGAGATGGGCGCAGTTCAATGTGGACCTACCGGTTCCCTCAGGCGATTGGAGAGTTGCAGGGGAGTGTTATGGGACGCCGAATCATCGGAGCGGCTCGAGACATCAGATCGGGATGGACCGTAGCCGCTTGCCGGCGGGCATCATTGATCTAGCGCAAACGCTTTGCTCGCATGAAATGCGACGCTGCCGGCGGCCATGCTGGGAGGACCTCAATTGCCGGATCGAAAGTTCGAGCCATTTGTTGCCGTGCAGTCCATGGGTGACTTGCTTTCCCTCGCCTATGCGATGGAGCGCGAGGCGATAGCCGGATATTCCGAGTTGGCAGAACGGATGCGCCGGGAAAACCAGCCGTCACTCGCCGCCGTATTCGATCGACTCGTCGCGGAAGAGAGTCAGCATCTTGAAAACGTCATGCACTGGTCCGCGAGGATCGGCGCGACATCGCCGGATTTCTCGACGACCCACTGGGAACCGACCGAGACTTTCGACGACGAGGGAGCGGGAACCATCGCGCCCGAATTGCTGAGCGCCTATCGGGCGTTCTCCATGGCGGTTCGCAACGAGGAACGCGCTTTCGTTTTCTGGACCTATGTCGCGGCGCTCGCGCCTTCGGACGCATTGCGAGAGGCGGCGGAGCAGATGGCCAGGGAAGAGCTCGGTCACGTCGCGACGCTGCGGCGCGAACGAAGGCAGGCGTTCCACGCGCAAAGGGCAGCGCCTCACGCAGAGAAAGAGAACTGGACGCTGGCCTTTCTCGAACGGCGGCTGTCGGATCAGCTTCTAGACGCGGCCGCGATCGCCGGCGATGATGGCGCTGAATCGTTGAACAAGCTGGCGCGCGAGGCCGGCGACCGCGCGGACAATCTTTCCCAAGCGCCCTTTGGCGACTCGCTGCTGTTGCAGCGGGCCCCCGCGGTGACCGCGGATCGGATGGCGCCGCTCTGCGAGCTGCTTCTGGACTGCTATCTCGACTTCGGCGACCGGTTGGCGGACGAAAAGGAGCGAAACCGGGCGCAGGAGTTTGCGGCGGGCGCCGTCCATTGCCTCGCGGCAATCCGCTCAGCCTCGGTATAAGCCCGATTGGCCTGGATGCGGAACGCCGGTCAACCGCTCTCTACGGTTCAACGCGTGATCTGACGATAGATCGCCGGGAGCGCCACAGGCCGTCGAGACAGATTGGGGAAGATCGCGTAGGCGCCGCGGCCAAAGATGAATGGCACGCAGTCGCCGGTAGTGTCCGCGCTGGTGGTGGAAAATCGGACGTCAGAAGGTGTGACGGAGGTGGCCACCGGAATGGCCGGCTAAG
>LAZR01000393.1_pt1 | contig 38608 bp, 45 predicted proteins | sample 329461 | NCBI WGS metagenome assembly LAZR01 (sample SAMN03002196, study PRJNA259156) | marine sediment metagenome | biome: sea floor; feature: Hydrothermal impacted sediments; material: marine sediment; isolation source: Loki non-amplified sample from Loki's castle hydrothermal vent sediment ...
ATGTTATCCTTTATCATCAGCAGCGTCTGTTTCCAGTTGTCGATCCTATCACCCATCGACGATGTGTTCGTCAGGTAATCTAATTTACAGCAAACGCAAAAGACGCCCGCCGCCGCAACTTCGCGAGGCACTTTGAAAAAGTCTGTTATTTGGTAGTATTCGTCTGTAAACTTCTTCGGTAGTTTCGCCTGCATCTTTACGTCAGGTGATCCCGTAGCGTATTGTCCTGCGACTTTGAGTTTAATATTAGGATCAGACAAAGAGTCTTGCGTTTTACGTATTGCAATCGTTTGGCCGCACAACTCTTTACGCGCCTTGACTTCTTTGCGTAGCTCGTCGAGCGTATTCTCGGCCTCGCGACAAAAGAACCCAAAGTCGCACATCGTTTCGTTGCTCATGCTTTGATCTGCGTGCCGATCGGCTTTGATAATCTTTGTGCTCTTCGACATAAATCCGTAGAGCAGATTGTACAGACTCGCAAGCTCTTCGTTGATCGCTAAAAACTCTGATATTACGTCGTTTGTGTCACTCGTTGGCTTTTCTTGTTCGAGCTTCTTAGGTTCGAGCTTCTGCCACTCTTGCCATGTCATGTTTTTGCAAATGTCTTTTGCCATTTGTTTTGCAAGAACTTCAGGCATACCGGGTATTTGACCAACTTCAGGAATGCCCGTGAATATATTTTCTGACTTGCGGTTTTTGGCAGGCATCGCAGCGGCGCATGACGGGCAACTTTTCGCCATCTCTTGCAATACAAAAACCTCTTTACATGCTTTGCATCTTTGTGCGTAGGTCATCGTTCGTCTCCTGACTTTGATACTTTTGGTGCATGAAACATCCGCGTGTACTCATCTTTCATCTTGTCGTATTGATTCAACGGATGATCGTCGGACCATTCACCGATGTCCGCTTCTTCTATGCTTATGACGTCTGGAGAAATACAATCGCCTGCGTAGTTAGCATTCTCAATTGCGTCCTTCGTCTCTTCTTGACTAAGTTCCTCAAAGTTAATTATCAGAATTTCTACTTTGTATGCTTTCATCGTTCGTCTCCTCAGACAATTACAATTCAAAAATAAACGATAAACGTAGGCTTCTTCGCAAGACGGGCAAGTTTGATCGTGTGTTCTGTGCCCTTCGACTTTCCGTCCCAGAACGCAAGCACCATGTCACACGCATTGACGATCTCTTGATTTCTTATAAACCCAGCCGCTTTGCCGTCCGACTCCCAGTCTGGTAGAAATTCGAAGTACTCGTATCCGCGTTCTTCTGCGAATCGTTTGGCCATTGTATCTGCGCCTTTTGCGCCGCCAGATATGATTGCAACGTCTGGCCCGTGCCCCGCTGTCAAATATATGTACGCCCATTTGTTGAGCAGACTATAGTCTGGAAACGTTCTTGATCCTACGATTGCTAGTTTCATTTCTCGCCCTAATCCATTCACCGTCTTTGAAGTCTAATACGCCATGCTCGTATATCTGTGCTTCTTCTTTTGACGTGAGTTTTTGCCCGCAACAATCTGTGGTTAGTGTCCCTTCAAATCCGCCGCAAACAGTACACAGCCCCAAACCACCGGCACAAAATTGGCAATTTAATTCGCTACAAGCACATTCAAATAGTTTATGCTTCATCGTCTCCTGTTTCATCGTCGTATCCATTCAAAAATTCAGCGTACACGTCGCCGTGACACGCGGCGGGCGAACAACAACACCCGATTTTCTTGCCACGTAAATTTTCAACCACAGCACGAAAATTCGAGTCTGTAAGCATCATGTGTACAAAATACTTCTTAAACTTTTCAATAACCTCATTGCGTGTCCCGTCGCGGCTAATCACAAATGGATTGCCTAAGATACTTGGCCGCATTATACAAACGTCGTACGGTTCACTGCGTACGTTGACTACTGTCGTCTTGAGTTTCTTGTTCGTTTGATCTATCATAATTCATTGCGTCCTTGATACAATCCCCCAATATATTTCAGACCTGCAACAATTGCTACTGCTTCGCTAGAAATAATTACGCCTTTAGTATCTTCTAACGTCCTTACTGGATTCCAATTTGATTCTTTCATTTTTGATACCCGTGAATTTAACCTTGCCATCTTTGTCAATAATATCGCGGTCGACGACGTTGTCTGGATTCGTGATAAAATCGACGAACAGCGAACGGCGCGGAATTTTCTTTTCTGCGCCATCCGTGTTTGTGTCTCCCTGCTTTGGCGCAACACGAACGGCGGGATGCTCGTAACTATCATACAACTTGTGCATCACTGGGTCACTCAAAACTTCATACGCCTCACTGATGCGTTTGAATCGTGCAGCGGCTTCTTCCTGCGACTTTTTGCCTTTGACACCGTCACTGCTTATATTCTTGTCTGGATGAAACTGCTTGGCTAATACACGGTACGCAAACTTTATCTGTTGCTTGCTTGCAGTCTCTTCGACGCCCAACTCGTGGTAATAATCGAATTTACTTTTGTGACGTCGTCTCACAGTACCATTGTTCCTTTATGCCCATCAGCCAATGCGTCAAAGTCTACTATTTCTTCAACAGTCGTTCTTCCGTTTGCTAAGTGACACGCAACGACGCGAGCTTCGAGTTCTGCAAAGTTGACTTGTACAAAATCGTGTACCGCAGTATTCCAATCATGCTCGTCATGCTTATCTGGGCAGAGCCTGGATAATATTTCTTTGGTCGTCGTTCGCCGCGTGTCGTGGTTTTCTATTGATCGTTCTTGTGTGTGCATCGTTCGTCGTATCCTTGAATTAACTTTGTTTACTTACGTGGTATATACATACCAATTACAAATGTGCAAATCCCATCAACACTAAGATTGCAACTGTACTTTGTTCGATTGCTTGAATTATCTGTTCTACGTCAGTCATTATCCGTGAATCCCATCATAATGTACCGGCCAGTTGCGAGGCCCACGACGAGAGTCACCACGTTTGTGATCTGGTATTCGTGGTATTGCTGGTGGTGGGTCGAACGGATTGTCTTGTTCGTCATTCGTCGCAGGTGGCTTATCCAAACCATCAGCTCTTATATCTATTGGTTTATCGTTATCTAAGCCATCTGGGTACCGCAAGTCGAACGTCTTGTGGCATTCTCGACAATACACAAGCATAATCGACAATTCTCTGCCTAGAATCATCGACTCGCCGCAATACGGACAATTCGCACTGTGAAAAGTTCCGCCGCCCGTTGTTATAATCGTCGCTGTTTTTCTGTTACCATGCTCGCCCGGCTTTGGCATGTCTGTCATGTCTTTTGGTGTTCCGTATCCATCACTTACCATCGTTCGCCCTCTGACTATCTTAATTCCCAATACGTTCGAACTTGTGTTCTCTTAAGTCGTCGCCCTATTAATCTCTTCAACTTTTCTTTTTCAAGCTTATCTGAGTTGTGCAACTCTATCCAGTTGACAATTGTCTCTACTAATTCCCAAGTTATATAGCTGTCAATTAACCATCTCCATTGCGCATTGCTTACTGACACGCAAGTATATATTTCAACAGGAATTTGTTCGCTTTTTGCACTAAACTCTCCGAGTCCATAATTAGTGCTACCAATAATCCAATCTGTTATATTGCCCGGAGTATTACAGAACGCTACAATTTCTTTGTGTGTCATGATCTGTACCCTTTAAGCACTGAGTTTAAGATGTCGCGTATATCCTGGATTGATTTCGCCATATTGTCTTTGCTCGACAACCTATCGCGAATCTCCGTGTCTAGCGTCAACGGAACAACTAATTCTGTATACCTAACGTTGGCGCGAGTCCCACGACGGTGACTCCTCTTCATTGATTGTAACCGTTCGACGATCGACCAGTTGCACGAGAAGTATATATTGTGATCCACGTACATCGACGAGGCGCCGGGATTCTCTTTGTCATAGCCCAGGAAGTTCAAGCCCTCGCCCGCACTCGCTGGGTTTACGACGAGAACACGACACGAATCATCTAAGTTAATTTTGTCTTCTACTTTCTCTGCATCTTTGACACGGTACTGTGATTGTATCACTTTATGGTGCCCTGCATGATTTATACACTCAGCAGCAAGTCGCTCGCTAATCGCCCGCAGGTCTTCGATGAACGTCGCCCATATAATACACTTTGAATTGCAATCTTGCTCCCAGTCTTCTCGAATCATTTCAACGATTGCGTCAAGTTTGGGGTTCTTCTTGCCAATTTGATAAATCTGGCCGGGCGTCACTGATTCGTTTTCTAAATCCTCTTCGTCGTCCGTCTTAATAAACCCGCTTGTAATCTGAGCAAGACGAATCATCTTAGTCAATATACATTCGACTGTGATACTTTTGCCTGTAGCTTCTGCCGTTTCAAGCATGTCATCTATTTCTGCAACGAGTTTTTTTGCGATACGCTTATACACGTCTGCTTGCGGCCCCGTCATTGTGACTTCGTATATATTAAATACCTTCTCTGGCAATTGCAATCCAGTTTCCTCGCTTCGCATTAAAAATGCCAAACGAGCAAGCCGTTCCTGGACAAGTGGAATATTCTTAAACCCTTCTAACTTCCGTAGCCCGCTACCACCCGCGACTGCGTTTTTCCATTTGCCGTGAAACGACCTGTAGTTCGGGAACGTAGAAAATCCAGAAAGCCCATCGCCAAGCCATTGAAACGGTGCCCATAAATCAAATACAGTATTCGTGATCGGCGTGCCTGTCAATATCATTTTCTGCGGCGCGCGCAATTCGTCAATATCCATCAGAGCTTTGAAACGATTCGTACTCGGGTTTTTAATCCTGTGAGATTCATCTATCGCCACAAAGTCCCACTGCATTCGTTTGAACGCATCCCACATCGTTAAGACCGAATCTATAGAAATCATGCATACGGACCACGCGCAATCTGCTTCATCTCGGATACTATCGACGAGCGTCCTAATCATTTTTAGCTTGCCACCACGTAAAATAGCAGTCTTTCCTGGTGACGTCGCGAAACGGTGAAACTCTCGTTTCCAATTCAGTCGTACTTGTTTCGGGCAAACAATTAAGGCGCGATACATCCCGCCGGTCCCATTATTCCTAGCACGTTTCCTTGCAGCTTCTAAACAAATACGTGCAATGGCAATTGCTGTTTTGCCCGTACCCTGTTCCATAAATAATGCAAACGCCGGGTTATTTAACGAAATCATTAGCGCTACTTTTTGGTAATCTGTTAGTTCCAGTTCTGGGTGCCCTTTGGGAAACGAGATAAAATCTTCCGGCATCTCGGGGACTTCGCCGGTCAACTTGAATTTCGCTGCGATTGTCGCTGCGTTGGTCTGCATATAAAATCGTTTCAGCAAATAAGTGTATAAAAGCTGCGCTGCTTCTGACTTGAATATCAAATTGTTATGCGGCCATACGTGGTGTATAATTAGCGCAGTATAATCAGTGCCCGCAAGCTTCCATTTGCCGTATCCAAGCTGCTTTCGCTCAGGGACGCGCAAGAACCACGCTGACGATGCGTTCCAACTAGGGTAGTGATAATGAACGTCATCTTTATAAAACGCGCCCTGCGGCGTCTGGACGTAATCTGGGTCAGTGGATTTCCCACTATCTCCGTTTGGTACACCAGACCCGCCAAATGTGCCGCCCGACGGCAAGATGTTCGTCGGGCAACGTTTGAGGCACACCGCTTGCACTTCAAAGTGCATCATATCGCCGCCGGTACTTTCGCCTGCGTGTTCCCCTGTCTTGATCATTCGGGCTTCATTCTCTGCGACGTCAATTTCTAAGAAGTCCGTTTCAAGAAGCTGCGCCGGAGCAAGTGCAGTCGCCGTTGCTTTTGACAATGGTTCCAGTACAGGAAACGCCGGGATTTTAGTTTCTTGTTGTATCATTGTTCGTTTTTGCGTGTGTCATGGTTGAATTCTGTTTATACACACCCGCCACAATGAACGTGGTCCCCACAATTAGGGCATTTATCTGACCCGCAATAATCGCATACTTCGCACTCATCGTTGCATTCTTTACTAATAACATTGTCTTCAGTAATCATTATGCCACATGTACATTGAAGCGGAAGTCCGGGGCACGGTCCGCATGAGTATTCGCTACCTACTACTTTTATAATAGTCTCCTTTTTCATGTTCTACGCAGCTCGTCGTGTGTGTGCTGCGTTTTATGTTTCATTATTTCAACCAGATCGACGAGCGACACAGGATAGTAATTATTTGCGTCTACGCCAACATCATGTTGCAGGCCGATCGACTCAAGACGCCCGTGGCTGTGTTCATGTAATTGCCACGAACCGTAGTGACTTCGTTCCCACCGCCGCATCGCGTAATGACATACGACGATGAATTGATCTCGCCAACCTGCTGCAAGCCCGCACGACCCAAATCGTAATGTGTCTTCGACTTTGAGCATCTTACGCCACATGTATTTGGCAGACGACGGGAGCCGTGCGTCATGTGACCCCTTGATGAAAATATGCGTGCCGTTTAGTCTGCGCACAATCTCTTCCGCACCGCAATACATGTTGCCGTTCTTCGCAAGCTTCTTGTACCAGCAAAAATCGCCTGCGTGAATTGTGACATCTTGCGGCGTGACACGCTCGTTGTGATTCGAGATTAGTTTTTCGTTCATCTCTGAAACGTTAGCCACGTTCATTTTCGCCGCCCGGTCGCTGTACTCAGGTGTCAAAATTTTCTCGTGGCCGAAATGTTCGTCTGCTACAAAAAAGTACATTAGTAAGAACCTTCCCGGATAGCGTACCACAAGCGGCGTTGTGCAGCTCTCTTTCCATCCACGTCGCCTGGCGAACGGCTCGGATACAATTCTGCGTATGCCGCATTTCCTGTGAAGCTTATCGTTCGTCTCCTGATTTGTGTCGTTCTTTCAAATCTTCGGATAACAATATATCCAGCGGTGGGTGTTTCTTGACTATCTGTCCTTCGCGTTCTGCTATGAACAACGCTTCTCTTCTCAAAACGAAGCGCATGTTGGTCGTCAAGAATCCTTGACCAAGCTTAAGGTCTGGCCTTTCAAATCCCGCATCTCTTGCTATTTGTAGGCATTGACCATGATATGCACCTGCTATAATATGGTCTCCGTGTCGCGTTGCTGCGCATTTGATTCTTTCTATTGGCATTGCTCGTCTCCGGGTCAAATAATCAAATCACTAAAGTCTTCGTCTATTTCCATTGCGTGCATTACTGCTTGACTAGTCGTCTCAGGCTGCATTACATTCTGTGTTGCTCGTTCCGCTGCTCGTTGCCCGTCAGCGATTTTCTGTTTCAACGCAACGGCTTTTCGTTCTGCTGTTTTTTGTTTCGCTTTTTGTTTCGCTTTCTGTTTCTTGTCGTTAGCTTTTTCAGCTTTGGCTGCGTCTTTCTCGGCTTTCGTTGCGGCTTTGTTCGCCGCTCGTTGTGCGTTGAATTCGTCTCGTATTGTCTGAGCGGATTTCATCTTTGGTAACTGTGCTAGATCAAGCATATATTGCGCGCAAAAGTTTAAGCCGTGCAAGCGATTGCTGCCACTACCGCTCGCCGCGCCTGCCTGCATATAATCTGATTTTATCTCATAGCCCTCGCCGTCTGCGGACCAAACACAAACTTCGTTTATAGGCGCTGCGTTGCCCGCAATACTATCTTTGCCCACACAGTGCTGCTTGGTTCGCGTTAGGCACTCACTACAATATCGGTTTATTGTGGTAATCATTATCTTGTCCAACTAGCCCAGTTCCGTGTGCGCCGTCAAAAATCTTCTTCGAAGTACTCATCGTACTCATCATACTCATACTCGTATTCATCTTCAAAGTCATCTTCAAAGTCACCCCAATCATACCAATCATCTTCGTAGTCCGGGCTATTGCCAAATTCGTTGTAGCTATTCTCAAACTTTTCAGGATACTCTTTGTTTTTCTCGTCTTTTACCATCTCAATACTCCTGCGCTCATAGCGTTCACAGCGACGCATTACCATCATCATTCTCTTCATAACCGCACAACACACAACGCCACTTGTTAGTGGCCCCTAAGTCTGCCAGCATTAAATCACTGTGACAAATCAGGCACGCTTCTTTTCTTGTTTCAGGTTGTAAGTCACTTGTCTCGGGTTGCGTTTCAGGTTGCGTTTCGGGTTGTGCATCTTTCTTAAATCTATGGTCATCGTTTCTTGTTAGCGGGCACGTGTTGAAATCTACTCCGCAAATACCGCAGTCTCCGTTACATACTGATCTCATCGCACATCTCCTGATTATAATGGCCCTACCTACTAATCTTGCAAGACGAATTGTTGAAATCGACGTAGTACATATTCTTGGCTGTCTCAAATATCTGCTTTCCTACTCGCATCAAAAATGCCTTGATACTCTCATAATCTCCGCTTGTCTTTCTCATTTTCTGTCTCCTGACTTAATTGGTTGGTTACTTAATTATAATAGCCACATCTTGTCTGGGCCAACTGTTTCGAAATATTGTGACGTCTCACGACGGACGACTTTGGATTTCTTGGTCCGCTTTACGTAAATTGCTGCTGTTGCTGCAATTATTATGCCTGTGATTGTCATGACTACTGCTATGTCAATTGCTATCAATGATCTATTCCGAATCAATTTACTCTGATGCAGTCCGTTGCGTGTCGTGCTTCTTAATTTGTATGCCATTTATCAACTTGCCTCTTCACTTAAAGTATACAACATATTTGGCGAAGTGCAAATTAATTCTGAGATTTATCCTTTATTTCTGCTAACTGTTTTGCACGTTCCCGCATGAGACTTTTACCCGCAGACTTTAGCGAGATATACGTACACCACTTTCGGTTTCGGTTCTCGCAAAGATCGTCGATAACATCTTGCTGATGCGAGTGCAGTTTTGGCTCGAATTTCTTTATCTCATGTTCAACAAGACGCACGTCGCGAGACGAGCAGCTTGTGCAGAACAAAGTATTACCACTGCCATCGTCTTCACTCTCGCTGTCTCTGCCAATCGTTTCAGCTGTCAGCTTGTCGCCACACTCCGAGTTCTGGCATAGCCATACGTCTGGCGTGTGGCCTGTGCATGTGTCGTCGTTGTGTTGCTTACCTTGTAGCTTGTTCAATATATGAAACTCATCATCTGATATGCAATGTTGTAGTTGATCGTCACTCATCTTGTTACTCCTGCCTTGGCGATAGTCACTGCGTCTTCAGCTTCTCTAAGCAATCCTGCAAGCCACACCATATACTTTTCACCCTTAATTGCCTTTAGTGTATTACATAAGTCCTGATCGAAAAATTTCGCCGAACAATTCACACGCACTTAGTAATTTCTTGGATGCTGCCATAAGCGTCGCGTCTGCTTCTGTCGATTTCTTTTCTGGTCCACTCACTGTATATCCAACGCTCGTTAGCAAACCATACGCAGCCTGAATTTCTTTTATTGTGCGCGTCTGTTCTGCTGGTTCATTGCTGCCAATTATGGCCCGCTGATTCTTGTTTCGCTGCGCTAATTGCTCTTCTTCCGTGTACCTCTTAGACGGTTTGTCTTTTGCCATCACTCGTCTCCTTTGCCGAACTTGTTGTCGCGGTTACGTTGCGCGTCGAGCTTCGCTGCGTCGTCCGCTGCGATTGCGTCGTCGTACAACTGACGTAGTTTGTTAAGCGTGTTGCCGTGGACTTGAAATAAGCCTACATACTCTCCGAGCGAACCCCCACTTGCGCGATATACAGCACTCGCACCAAGTGGCTTGATCTTTTTGCTGCTGATAAATATTTCGTCTAATGCTTTTCGTGTTTCGTCGCTCATCGTTCGTCTCCTTAATTAAATCTAATGGCTCTGCCAGCTACTTGACGCCGATTGCTATAATCGTTAACTGGCAGAGCCTGTTTTTAATTATTCTCAGTCGATACGACTCTCGACTTGATTCCGTATTTGGCCAGAACTTGCTGATGGCCCTTGCACGCTGCTACGTTGACCGACATTTCTTGACGATTTGTACTGTCGTAAATCGACAACCATCCGCCGCCGCGATATGCGACTTCACAATAGAATCTTCGCTGCGTCCCTGTTGCAACGTCTATTTGTGAACTGAGTCGCTTCACAAGTTGAAAGAACTTACCGCGTGCCGATATTTTGAGGTTTGCAAATCCACACACATCAAGCATTGTATCAACGACTTTGCCACTTCGCATCTCGTCGCAGACTGCATACTTCGGACCCGCGTTTTGCAACTCTACGAGTTTTCGCACAGCAACCTGCTCTGTCCATTTTGTTTTGACTAATGGTTTTGTCTGCCCGACCTCTTGTTTCGTTTCGACCATCGTTCGTCTCCTAATTTGTATTGTGCGTCGGTCGAGCAACGATGACGCTGCGCTCGACCGCCGATTTATATCCTACAAATTATCCACTATTCATCGCGTCGATTGCAGACTTCCAACAATCCCACCATACTTCCCAATCTTCTTGGTATTCCAAATCAACCCCCGCATCTTCACACCAATCACGAAATTCATCCCAACAGTACCTGCTATTCTCTTCTCGTGGAATTTCATCTTTTTGATTGTCTTCTACATTACTTGCCATCGTTTGTCCCTCGATTAAAAGCCCGCGACCTGCGATATGCAGTGCTTCTTGTCAGCCTTGTTCGTTCTTCGTCGCGGGCTGTTTAATTAGCAAAGTGCAATGTACGACGCTATGCTGAGAAACATAATCCGAAATCGTGCGTCGCCCCACGCTTTTGCCTGCATGTCGTTATACTTTGCAGTTGCTTTTTTTGTTGCGTTCCCAATTATGTTTTTTATACGTTTCATCGTTCGTCTCCTGATTAGATTACGATTAGCATTCCCGTTAGTTGTTCTCGAAAATCGAATCAATTTTAGCCATCCGGTTGATCGATGCTTGCTCAAGTTCCTGGGCTACGTTTGTAAGCTTTGTACCGCACCAAATAAGTATCAGTGTGGTAATCACGACAATCATAATTGTGGTTATTTTTGTTGTCATCGTTCTGCTCCTGATTTTGTTTGTTTTGTTTTCTTAACTTGTAAACAACCAATCTACATAAAGTATACGACACAATCAGGTGGTGTGCAAATTAATTCTGAGAATAATAACTAAATAATCCTGGAATAGTAGCTGAAATTCGCAAGTTTCTGCAACGTCCGATAATATACGTAATACGTGCGATTCTGTGTCAAATATCGCCCGTGTGCTGCGTTCTGAGCGACAGGCATACAATGAGTCGTATCCTGCAAACAAATCGACTGACGGGCGTCCCAGACGCCCGTATTTTGCTATTCTGCCGCGTTTTCTTTGATCGCTGTGCAAATCTTACGCCCCAACTCACGACCGCGTTCTGTCGGTATTGCGTCAGCGAGTTTCTGCAACTCAATCAGTTTCGTTCGCTCGTCGCTGAGACTCATCGTCTTTCGTGTATAACGCGAACAGCCCCTATTAAGATACGTTTTAGAATTCATCGTTCGTCTCCTAATTAAATTCGATTCGATTAAGCTCATAGTGCAAGACAGGCATTCAATCCTGTCCTGCGTTACAAGTTTAATCAGCGTAACGTTTACACCCGCCAGTTCCGCTCGTTCAAACAAATTGAAAGTCGTCGCCCACAGTCGAAGTGGGCCATACGCTATAAAGTATGCACTATTTCCAGCAATATGCAAATGGAATTCTGGAATAAATCCAAATTAAATTTCTGCATAAATGCAAAAATCCCAGAATCCATCTTGCGTTGTACCCTACTATACACTTACGGTTGCCCGCGCGTCTTAGTCTGACTACGATGCTAATGATAAATTCTGGGATTTGTTTGATAATTATTTAACCCGATTTATTTGCTTGTTATCACAAAGTATCCGAGTGTTATTTGTTAACTTGCTAAACAGTTAATGATCCAGTTGCGCCGGACGACGCAGAGACGTTGCCAATAAACCCTGCTAAAATACCCGCCACACTTGACACTGCGTCGGACGACCCAACAAACAAAACTTCATTTATTCCTGGTGACGACGCAGACGACGTAGCAGACGCAGAACCCACAAAGGCTATCAAGTTACTGAGACTACCAGTCGTGGTAGACACAGCGTTGGCCGCACCTGCAAGCGTCCGCTTAATTAAAATATCGTAGCCAAGCAACCAAGAATCGAAACCATCGCGAACAGCATAAATTTCAAATCGCAATTGTTTTTGAAGTGCGCCGTTGTCTGAAATTTCAAACGCTTCAGTATACTCGTAAGCGGTCCCCGCTATTCCAGTAACAGTCCGAGCAAGAACGTCGTCTTCGTCATAAACCTTAATTGTATACGTAGTGCCTGCTTCTGGACCGTAGTCCGTTGCGTCAGTGTGCAGCACAATTGTTCCGACTTGCGTCGCGTGTGTCCTGTCACGATGTGCCCATGTAATCTCAAAGCCCCCTGTAATCGCTGTAGATAGAAATGTTGGGTACGACTCAGTATTGAACTTCAAATTGCCCGGTGGATATGGTCTGATGAATCTACTATCAAGTAAATCTGCTGTTTGTGTTGACGCTGATGCTTCGAGGAGTTGCCCGTTACCCGTTCTTGGTAAAATCTTAAACGCGGGCTGGTCACCGTCTGTATATTCTGTTTCTATATTAACATACCCGTCGCCAATGAAATATACGAAATCGCCTAGCGCATGTGCCTCAGGCACTGTATCAAATACGCCCCGTTCTACTGTGACTTGATTGTTGTCTGTATCTACTGATACAACTTTTACCATTTCGTTACCAATCACCGCGTAGCTGTCGTCTAACACTGATGTTAACCCAAATGTATTTTCAATATCAATTGTTACGTTCTGTGCTTCTTTGAACATGCCCGTTGTCAATGTGGCGTTGAACGCAAACGCAGCGACGCCTTCCGAATTAAACGGAAGCGACCCAGATTGCTGCATAAAAGTTTCAAAATCCAACGAATCAGAAGTGGGTGGCGCAACAGCGAGCAACAAAAATCCACTAGCATCGGGATAGTCTGCGTCAACAACACTTTGATTTTCGATGTCGTTTACAAGTATCCAATATGGTATTTCGATTATATCAATATTAGAGATATCAAGCGCATCGTTGACTGGGTCTGTCCACTCTGAATCTGGCGGATCGGCGTAAACCGTTTCAGCAGTTGAAAACGCATCCTCAATACATGTCATATACACTTCTGTTTTTTGCAAGCTACCATAGTCTACATCTATGACCCGTACAATCATCTGAACAATACCTAATTCCGCCCAAGATAACTTAAACACGTCATTTGGTTTCAAATGTGACATTTGTCTGGTGCACCTTAATCTTATTGACGCAAGCATTGACGACGCTAATTTCAACTCTCGTTCAGCAATCTTATTTGCCAAACTTGCATTACAAACGCTATAATGATTTAAGTTTTGTTCAATTATGTTGTTGTTCTGTTTTTCAATCAACGCAAGGTCTTGCGCCATCACGGGGCGCGGCTTATTCTCAATTTTGTCCCACCAATTTACAGTTACTTGGTTAATGACCTCGCCATACGAGGGCCTCGCAAATTCTTCGACAGCTATTATATGATTTTCATCAAACGTTTCTGGTGCTACAGATAGTATCCTAAAAAATAAATCACTTCTGCTACTTGATGGTGTAGTCCAACTCGCACCAAAATCATCTGATTTTACATAGGTTCCTCCTGTGTACCCATAAGGCGGTCCAGACTCCGCAGTGTACGTCGAAATTTCAAAGTTTATTGACGTTGCCACGCCGGGCGTAGTAATGTAAAACAAAACCGCATACTGCGAACCGTCAGTCAAAACAATTTCTCGGTCTAGCGTAATAATAACCCACCCGAGAGTGTCTGTTAATAAATCGTCTACTGATAGCATATCTGAACCTTCTACAGTTCCTGTTGCCAGCACATTACCGTTTGGCAATCCCGCTGTTGTACTTTGAATTTCTACTTGTACAGACACCGTATCGTCCGACCCGAGTTTCACAGATACTCTCTGTGTAGCAAACGTACTACTTGGCGTAAACGTTTGGCCTCTTTGCTGCTCTTCTGGGTCTACGCCTGCTTGAAATGATATTAATGTTGGATTGCCTGACGGTATAAGCCCGCCGTACGCCGTTGACTCGTCTATAACGGGCAAGTCCGGATCTCGTGTAAGTGACAGCACCCACTTGCCTGTTGACAAATCCTGATACAGAAACCCTGCAATTGTCCTGAGTATGCTACCTATAAAATCTTCAATGGGCTCGGTCTGATCCCACAACAATGATAGCCCGAACTCTTCATCAAAAAGAATATCCGCCGCAAGTTCAAAAGATGTTGAACCGATATCAGAAGTCTCAAACCCAAGGCCCCAATCATTATCAATCAAACATTCTCGTATAATGTGCGCCGCGTTAAGATCATCACCATCGTCTGTACCGCCCCTTATTACCGCTTTTGTAATATTCCATTGCGCGTCGCCATTGACTTGTTTCAAAAGTCTGCGGCAGAAAAAAGCCCACGGCTTCGGGTACGGACTTGTACCTACATAGACTTGATTTAAGACAAAGCCCATTGACCCCCTAAACGCAGGTAAATTCGCATCAAGTTTAGACACTAGATATGAATTCTGAGTTTGATCTGATGCTCCAAAAAGTAAATCTACACCACCTCTAACGCCACCTTCTTTTTGATTGCCACCAAAAAGATTTGATGAGCTTATTGTTATCGTATGGTTTGGTGCATTACCCTCTGCTAAATATATTTCAAACATAGCATCATAGGCGCCTCCCGCAGCTTCAACCCAAATGCCACCACTATTAAAGTATACTGAGCCCCCTGTGTAACTACCTGTTTGATTTAACCGCCAATGCACAGTAGACCCACTCGGTCTTATTACTATAGCATACTTTGTGCCCGTCGCTAAAAACACCTGACTATCAAATGCAAAACTCATCCACGTTCCGCCTGCTGTTGTTGGGATAGACACTGTGGTTATTGAGTTGCTTGTTGCGATAATATTGCTGTCATCTGGCTCACTATTAACATCTACGCCTTGTATATTTACGACTGTTGTACCAATAATGCCCGCGCCTCTAAGTAGTTTCAATTTAACTAATATTGCATAATACCCAGACCCAGAAACTGTGATTGTTTGCGCCGCCCAGAATACATTCGACGAACTAACATGCAAATCATCTCCAGATGTATAACTGTCTTTTATAATTAAATCGGGATGTAGCACTGCTGGAATCCATGCAACTTTCTCGCCGACGCGAATACGTTCAACTGCGTCCATGTTCTTATGGCCAACGACCATGTGCATTCCTAGTGAATACTCGTGACCAACAGTAACTCTCTGCTTTTTCCTGCCGCCAAATAACCCCATAGTTACCTCGTATTATTGGTAGGCTGGTATTAACTAATAACAACCAAGTAGTAATTACATTCTCACCTGAACCGCTACTGACTTCAAGTCACCATACCATACGACGTTCGGTCCTGTGATATACCTCTTACCGAATAATACTTGAATCGCCCTACCTTCGTCGGCTGTCGGTACGCTAAATTGTTCAATACCCGCCGGGGGCGAGTGACGAGGCTTTGGTGGTTTCTTTGCAGTTAGCGCACCAACTGCCATTGACAGTGCCATCATTATTACAATATTAATTATGAAGCTGACTGGATCAAATGCCACCTGCGACTTATGGATTTGATTTTGAACGATAGACACATTCTCGGATGTTACCAAATCCTGACGTATAACGTGATTGCAACTATCTGAGCTAGCCACGATCCGTTTGGCTTGTGATTTAGACTTAAATCTAGCTTTAGAATCAAAATTTTAAGGCTTTGTAATATTAACTTTAACGTTTTAGGCTGGTAACTTGTAGCTTGTAGCTTGTGATTTATCATAGTATCGCGTCACCTTCAAACGGGTTCTTATTTGGCAAATACGGGTACCCGCCGTAGTTTAATTCGTTTGCGAATTTGTTCCTGCACGTTGCTCTCGCCCAATCACAACCGGCTCTTGCAGTAAACGCATCACCAACTTCGAGTGACGCTACAGCGCGTGATACTCTAATCGTTGTACCCTCGTGAAAAACTATTTTCTGGTTCATCGAAAAATCGTTAGTTCTAAATGATCCGCCCAAGAACCATCCGTCAACTTCTGTCCCGAACTCCGTTGCAGTTATTGTTACACTGTCTACAGTAAGAACAGTCCCAGTGACAAAGAAATCTGTATCTGCTTTGAGTATACCACAACGAGTAGAATATAGCGCAAGACCACACGTTCGCTGGTATTTCAACATTAGCCCAAGCCGCTTTATACTTACTGTTCTGAGCCCCGCAATGATACCCGCGCGCTTAGGATTAAACTTAACCGCCCGTACAAACCCGTCCCAATATGTAACAAAGTCCGTCGGTGAGTAGTTGTGACGCCTGTATATCGTAAGCTGTACGGGTCGCTCAATTGGTCCGTTCCTGAAATTAATTACGAACGAATTATTGATTGCTACTTCTAATTCTAACTGTGTCTTTAACGAGTTGGCATTAAGGTTAATATTACCACGTTTAATTAGTACAGCTTGATATGTTCTGCCGCTAAACAGGATGTCCGAATCACTACTTGTAAACGCCCAAAAGTTAGTATCTGCTTCGTTAAACAAATACAACTCTTCAGGGCCAGCGTTTGTCAAACTCCGCTCGTCACCCGTGTATCCCGAAATAGTTATCTTAGCCAGCGCTGTTGAGACGCCACTGATTATGCCAGCTATGCTAACTGTTGCCATTGTTTATCCTCGTATACTGTACAGTGATATGTTTTGTTATTTGTTTCGTGTTGTTAGTTTTGTTTGTGTGTTGTATTGTGTTTTGTGTTTTGTGTTTTGTGTTTTGTGTTTTGTGTTTTGTGTTTATGCAGTGACGGGCTGTTTGTCAATCATAAACGGACAAGTTATATTGACCTGAAAATTATCTCCAATACGGCCCGTATTGTTAATACGCGGAATACCAAAAGTTATTCTGCCCAAGTTTATGGCACGAAACGCAGTGGTTATCGTATCCGAGTTTTCGAGAAGAGCACCTATGCCCGTGCCGAGTGCGTCTTGTGACCTAATACTAAAATTACCTACAACGCGAAATGATGACGTTGTCCCCAACTCATGCTGATTTGCTACGCCAAAATCAACGCTGGCCAAATACCAAACGTCGTCGGCGGGAGTTGTACGAGGATCATTATCAAAACGCACGACGAAACTATTGGTGTCTGCGATGCCCTGAAAGTAGCTCGTTATTTGATTCGCCGTGCGTTCATAAAATCCTATCGTTCGTTGTGCTACGCTGAGTTGCCCTGCCGTGGACGACGTGGCTACAACAGACCCACCCAATACGCCCGCTAAAGCCCCAACAGTACCAGAACTTGCGGTCACAACACCAACTAAATTTTTAGTTGCCAATAGAGAACCCCCTACACTTGATGCTGCTGTAATAGTTGCAGCAAATTGTGTTGTGACTAATAGGGGGGGGGTACTTACATTTGATACGCTAAGTGCAGAGCCATTTAATTGTATAGTAAACGATAAAGATGCAATGACACTAGAATTTACAGCCACTGAACTAACTAGCGATGTCATGACTGACAAGACCGCGATGCCCCTAGAATTTGCAATCACTAAGCCATCTAGCTGTGTAGCGATGGACAAAGACGCGACTGCACTTGAAGTTGCAAATACTGAACCAGTTAACGGAGCAACAAATTCACTCGCGCCAATATCCCACGTTCCAGTGATCGTAGCTCGCGTTGCACCCTTGTCGATTGAAACATTAATTTCTGGGTATGTGATCACACTGAGTGTTGCGCCTTCGTCTATTAAATCTGCACCTGCCTTGAGCAGTAAATCCGTGTCAGCAAATGTTGTTGTAGCATTTACAAATTGATCAGCAGTTACAAGATTTGCTATGCCATTTGCACCTTCGTCATCGCCCGTGCCGTCGGAAGTTCCATTGTAATCAAGTGTACCCGTAGTATCTTTTAGATCCCCCTGTAAATTATCAAATGCAGCGTTATTCGTAATGACATAATCCGCGTCCCCAATACGTATTCCTCCAAAAGCAGCATGGTCAAGACTGTTACATTTGTAAATGGTGTTTTGAAGAATGTTACCACCATCAGCGGAAAAACCATGTATCCCGTCGATACCGAAGCCGTAAACTAAGTTACGATAAACATTCGCTATAGATGCTATGTCCATACCGAAGTCAAAAGAATTATTAGCGTGGTTGTTATGGACTATGTTGTGGCGAACTTGATTATTGCCAGCTTGGAATATTAATATACCATTTCTATCATTAGCTCCAGGACCTTTTACTTCGAGCCATGAGACTTCAACACGTTCATCATTCATGAATACAACATGATTAAGCCCAGAAACCTCTATCCGTGCATTACCAGCAGCACTCACTTCATGTGCTCTGCCGTCATGTTCAGCACCTGACCGTGCCGTTAAATGTGGATATTCAGATGCAGTATATACTACACCACTAAATGTTACGTTTGTAAAAACCTCAGCCTTACACTCACCCTGATGGAAATGGGCATTATCCAGAGCATCTTCCCACGCCTGGATAGTAGTGTATGTTTCGCTTGTGCCAAGTGTCTCTAGGGCGTTCGGCATTAGTTAATCAACTCCACTGCTTTCGCATCGTTATATCTGGGCGGGCTACTTTAATTTGTAATACAGGTTTATCAAATCGTGGCTGTACAATTTTTTGCCGGTCAGCAATATCCGTCAACGTACCTCCCGACAAACCAATTTCCGTTTTGTATTCGACCTGCTTTTTCCATACGACTGCAAAGTTTACCGCCGAGTCACGAACTTCACCCCCAGCCAAGTCCGGCAACACTTCACCAGTATCCTCGTCCCGTTCTTCTACTCCTTGCCACGACTCTACTTCATCGTTGCTTGCGTCTTCATTCACAATAATGAAATATCGCTTGCGTTCTTCTTCAGACCACAACCACGTATCATGAACCCGAACATCAGCTTCAGGAGCGAACGGCAAATCTTTCAGAACTCCAATAGGCTCAATCAACTCTTTCCACACAACCTGCGGATACAACTTGTCCATGAGAAGACGACCGATTTTGTATTGCTTAGTCGGTCGATCATATCCGAGCCAAGCCTCTCGAAGTTGTGAAGTCCACGCATCACAAAGTCTCTGCCAACCAGGGATATTCCTAAAGTTGTCTCGTTTCTTTGGGGACACCAGATCACAGCATATCTCAAGCCACTTGCGGCGGATGAGTGAGTCGCTACAGCAGACAATCGTAGACCCCACTGGACGCCAAGCGAGATACTTGGCCTTCTGTAATTTGCGTTCAGTTGTCCTTAATGCAATTTCACTCATACTGTTTTCAACTCCGGCTTATTAAGGAACTCTCATAAAGTTAGTTGCGCATTGATTGTAATGCGAACGAAGCCATTGTATCTCAACTTTGTCCGATGAAAGGCGGCACTTATCAACGAAGCAAATTTTGCAGTCGCCCGCTGAAACTGCTGCTGCCAAGTCAAGATTAACATCAAAGTCAATACGCTCTTGATCTGGGCCTAGTTCTGCGATACCTGTAATCTTTCGGACAATCAAGACGTTCGTCACTGGGAAGTAAAACCCAACGTATGTCCGAAGATCATTTAGCCCCATGTTTTTCGCAAGTAGTATATTCTCAATAGTCACAGAAGTATCTGCTGGGTCAATGTCAATACTACTTACTTGTGCCAAGTCATCTCGGAACGTCGGGATGAGAACCGTTTTCTGTCGCCCATCAAGAGAGTACAAAAACTGCCGAAATTCCCACGCTTCTTGTTTTGTGTCATTGTAAAATATATGGCTTTGCGATAAAAAGTTAAATAAGCTGTCACTTACTACACTGAATACACCTGTACCATAATCCAGAGTTATCGAATCCGCGTCGCTCGACTCAAGATGTACGCCTTCCATAAACGCCGGAACGACGAGTAGGTTTAACGAATCATAATCTGCTGCCTGCGTATACCCTGCTATATCAGTATTGTCAGTAACTGCAAACACTGCGTCAACAAAAGCGACGGGAGAGCTGAATTTAGACTTCTGATTACGGGATACCATGTACGCTGTACGCACCGGCATAATAAGCTTAGTTCCTGTATACGAATTCTGGACTGAATAATTTGGGTCCAACGTCAATAACGAATCTGTTACTGACAATATTGCTACAAATTCATACTCTGTTTCAGATTTCCAAATTAGTGCTTTGTTATTCGCTCTATAGTCTGCGAACGTCGTATCAACGGTAATCATTGTATCGTGCATATCTATATTCGTAGTATGCTCGATGAACTCTGACCATACAGGAATAAGCCAAGTTTCTTTTTGGCGTGAGAACAACATAGCCTCGTATTGACTGTTCTTCTTATCCGTGTCAAAGAACAATCGTAACTTAAAAAACTGACGTGGTGATTGGCGTGACTTGATACGTTGTTCAGTTCCATTAAACGCTTTTAAGATACTTGTTTTCCACTCAAGCGTCTCCAAAATCCCGTCGTGTGGTCTCCACTGAATCCCTGTTGCACCGAATCCGGGAATTACAGCCATCCGCGCCGTCATAGTAGACACAGCGTCAACTTGACCAACAAGACCCGGTTGCACGTTAAGCGTAACACCAACAAGGCCAGATATCGCGGTAGCTGACCCTTCAAGCTGCGTTATGACTGACAATGATCCAGTGACACTCGACACCGCAGTAATCATACTGCGACTCTTCGTTGCAACGCTTAAAACTGCTGACGCTGTAGCAACGCCGTTCGATACACCAGCAAGTTGTGTAGCGACGGACAACGTGCTACTTGCGCTGCTCGCCGTGGTGACGCTGCCGACTAGATTAACCCAGCTTGCACCTTGGTCGCCGTATTGAGTTGAACCTAGTTGGAATGATCCGAGCATTGTTGTTTATCTTTAGTGCGTGACAAGTTGTTAGTCTTGTTGTTTGTCTTTGGTGCTTATCTTTGGTGCTTGTCTTTGGTGCTTATCTTTGGTGCTTATCTTTGGTGCTTATCTTTGGTGCTTATCTTTGGTGCTTATCTTTGGTGCTTATCTTTGAGTTGTGTTGTGTCACTGACCTAGGTTTCATCCTTGAGTCGCTGGGCTTCTGTTGCAAGTACCTCGTCAACAAAGTCGTTGAATGCTTTCCGGGCGTGCGTGAACACTGCCATCTTAGGGTCTTTAATCAAGCTGCGGACTTCTTCTATTTGTTTAGCAGACAAATCAACTGACTCACCTTTGTTTATTTTCATTGCTATTTCTACAAAATCACACGTCTTCGCGTGGTTATACAAACGGTCCGCAATCGTCTTGTGGAAGTTACTACTCATTGCTGCGTTGCCGTTTATATCTCTGAGTATAATTTCTGTGAAATTTACTTGCATCGCTCGTCTCCTTGTACACTAATAAATTTATTAAATCCACCACCCGACTATAATATCTATCATGCGTCCGTAATGTAGAACATATTAAACGTAAGGGGTCCTGTGTCGAGCAGAACGGTCATGTCCTGTGCAGCAGCATCATCATAAAAGAATATTTGGATGTCATTGGCTGTAATTAGAAGCTCTATTTGTAATGTATCGTTCCCTGATGCATTAACTCGAATACTTCCCAGTGCAGCAAGAGCATTCCCAGTCAAACCAGAAGCTTCTATAGTTAGTATGGTGCCTCCTGCATCCAAAGTCCAACCACTTGTTGTAGCTCCTTTGACTATATTATTAACTTCTGCTATGTCGTCTCCATTCCATGTGTCGAACATCTGAGCTTTTAGCGTATTTGCGTTAGTACCATCTTGGAGAACAACACGGGCGAACCTAATTACTCTGCCAGCCGTGGCGTCCCCAACCAAGTCGGTGGTTAATGTAACAAAATCGCCACCATCTGTATAAGTAAGTCCGGCTCCGGTGCGGAGCGCTCCGTCACTATTAGCAGCGCCTAAATAATCCGCTGTTGCTGCAACGTCTACTTTAACTTTACCATCAGCGGCTGCGGCGGAAACTTTCCAAATTGCATTGCCCGTCCCTGTGTCTTTCGTAAGTACATGCTCATTAGTCCCTCCTGCTACTGCTGACAATGCGTTGATCGCTAACTGTGCTGTGCCCTGTCCTGAACCGCCATCAGCTATTGCAACATCAGTTCCTCCAACCCGATAAATTAAGTTGCCCTCGATATTCAAGTCGCCCGCGCTAGCTCTGGCTATTGTGGTATCTGTATCATGTCCAAGTTCTATGACTCCGGGAATAACAATCGTTCCAGCAGCATCAATAGTCATCTTGAGCGTGTTATTTGTGTAAAACTCTATTGGTGCATTTTGGCGGTTTATAAAAGCAATGTTGTCATTTCCGGTTGTGGTGCTTCCAAGATACCAAAGCTGTGTATTTCCATTATAAGCACTGTGTCCCGTAATAACTGAACTAGAAAACTCCGAAGTCCCATCACCAGTTACATGAAGCATGCCACTTTGATGCCCACCTATATTTCCTGCTGGCTTAGCACCTTTAACTTCTAATGGAGCGTTTGAAATGGTTGTTCCGATACCTACCTTGCAGCCTGATATTTTAAGGTCGTTATTCGTATCATTGAATGTAATTAATGGTCCAGCAGCTTGCCCTATTGTACCGCCATCAGCGATGATTACTCCACCTAAGAGCGGCGTATCTGCCTCGCCAACACCAAGAGACGTTCGTGCAATTGTTGTAGACTCGTAAGCGAACGCACCTGCGCCAGTAGCGACGATAAATTGGCCGTCAACTGTAGGTGCTGTGAGTGTATTAAAATCATCAAGTACATCACCTTGTGCCTGGAAACCTGTATGTCCCGCAGATGCGTAATCAAGACTTACGAGGTCCGCGTGATCCGTTGCAAGTGAGCCTGAAAATTTAGTTTGAAACGCAGACTCAACTTGTGTAAACGCTGCGTCATCTTTACCAATAATAATCTTGCCCGCAAGAATACCTTCAACTTCAACAACTAAAGGCACTGCTGACGGAGGTTGTACGTCTTCAGCTTGTGACAAAGTATAACTACCTATACCATAAATAACAGCAACGTCGTCACTGTCTGCTTGGAGGTACACCCAATGTACGCCATATCTATTATTGGCCAACGTTGCCAAACCAACACCAAAATTGTTGTAGTTTGACTGGTGAATATCCGAAACAGATGAGACTTTTTGCCAAGACCCATCATTGTAATAATAACTAAATGTGTCTGCGCCTTGCGTGTCCACCGCGCCAGTCGAAAACTCTGTCAAACCGCGCCAAAATGTGCCTGCTGTCAGTGCTATGTTTCTCGTACCCGTTTCACTAAGAATACCTCCCGATACGTGACCATAAGGCTGAACACCGACCATTCTACGAATCATAGAATTAGCATGATCACCGACCGTGTGTTGATCCGTCTGGTTTATATGTAATACAGTACCTTCTCGGCTGATCGACGCAAGTAGTACATTTGTATTGAAATCTGTTCTTACAGTCGTCGTTGCAACTGCTTGCGGACTTCCTCCATTATACTCTATATAGACATAGTTTATGTCATTGTCAGCAAGCGCTACATTCGCGCCCGCTTCTGACGCCCAATCAAAATACAATATCTGCGCTGTTGCGCTATCAGTTGCACGGATAAGCCCCGTGCCCGCTGCGACTGTGATTGTTCCATCAGCGTCGTCAGAAACTACGCCCCCTGAAATCCAGCCAGCAGAGTGAAAAATGTCTTGGGCGTGCTGAACTGTTGAAAACGTAGAACCCGAGATGCGAGCCATTGGATGATTGGCTGCATCGAGATCATCTACGTTCACCGCTGCTGTATAGTGCAGGCCCACTTTCTGGCCTGCTGCGTGTTCTACATCGCTTGTACTCTCTTGCGCTCGTGTTATATTATATACGTTGCCCGTATCGAACGACGCGGCCACAATTTCCACATTCAGATCACCAGACGCATTTGGAAATGATACTGCGTCCCAAATAACAAGTTGAAAAGTTCCTGCTGCTGTTGGCAAACTATGCCCGGCAGTCACTGTAAGAGTTACTGCTGCTGCATTAAGTGTCGAAGCGAGCGTTCCAAATGCGAAGTTTTCTTTTAGGTATCCTACTGCCATAGTTGTAAGTCCTGTTGTTTTGTCTTATGGTGTTTGTCTTATGGTGATTCGACTTGTTGACGCGCGTTGTGTAATTTGCTCGTTGAGTACTGTTAGCTGGCGAACGCGGTCACATCGTTGATGGTCACTGGTTTGGGCCTGCGTTTCCAGTAGTGGCACCGTGTTATGTGGCTGCCGCTTTTCTTTTCGAGTTTGAAAATACCACGAAGATGCTTGCGTTGGTGAATCCACTCTTCGTCCCGCCCTGCGTCATGGACGATAATATTGTCAGACACTTGAGATGCGATTCTCATTGCTGCGTCTCTGCCTATTCCGCCTTTTTGTCTTTCTTTTGGTCCATCTACGAAGACCAGGTCAAATTTCTCTGCGTGCCAGTTATCACCTTCAAGCAACTCGGGTGCATTAATGCCATCCCAAAGACGAATCTCTAAATCGTTTTGACCCCCTGCGTCCTTTACTTTTGATTCAATGACTTCTTTGTACTCTGGGCTCGTCTCGTAAGAAATTACTTTGCACGTTTCTGATAAAAGCAACGACGAAAGTCCGACGCCGAATTCTAGCACCTTCGGTTCTGATAACTGTCCCGGAACTCGCCTCGGCATGTACTGCTGGATAAACGCCCAGTCGCGTTGAGTAATTGAGTATTCGCCCCAGGGCATATTGTACTTTGAATTTGAGTGATCAAAGTAATCAATCGTGTCCCACGCTGTCATGTCTGAAAAACCAATTTGTTTGAAGTGCTCACAGCGACGGTGCGTTGTTGTGTACACTTTATACCCTGCGTCAGTCGCTCTGCGACAAAATGCAAAATCTGTACCGTATTTCTGTACGCCGTCCTCGTCAAACTCTGAATGAAAAGGTTGCTTGATGCTCTCCAAAACTTCACGCTTGACCAATATACAGCCCGTGCCAACGACTGCAACTTCAAGAACGTCGAACATATCGTCGATCGAGTCTAAGTCAACCGCTGAATATCCTTCGCCCGCTGTATGCGGAACATACGCAGTCCAATTCAGCATCTGACCTGCGCTGCGTACTAATGCGGGCGACGCAACGACGTCACGGTCTATAAACACCATTTCACATGGGTTGTGCAGCGGCACTACGTCGTCATCTATCATCAAAAGATGCGTGCAGTCAGTTTCAAGAAACCGCTTCACGATCATACAACGATTGCTTGATATCGGATTTGCCCAAGTTCTTCCGGGGTTCTCCCAAACAAGCTCTACGCCCTTCGTTCGTTGCATGGCAGGAATAACTGTGCTGCTCATCTCCCGCCGTAATTCGCCATTATTTAGGAGTGCGAAATATACTTTGTATTTCTCGTTTGTTGGTGCCACTCCGTCTTGGGCTGTATTGCTTGGCTTTGTTTGTTCTGCTGCGTTCATATTTTTCTCCTCTAAACTTATTGCTATGACAAACTATTGCTAGGATAAAATCCCGACCTCGCCGCCAGGATTTGTTCGTGCCGAGCCTCATCTTGTGACCTGGCGTCAACCCGAAATTCGTTTGTCGGGATTACCACGACGCGGTGCTTTGCGGCGTGTGTTGCGTACTGATACGTTTAAGTCAGAGTGATGTCCAAGTCGCCGGTGGCAAACTTCGGAGTGTCACCCGATGCCACAGACTTCGAGATGGTCAATGCTCCGTAGCAGAGAACATTGCCCGTAGTAAGCGCATCACAGACTGCAAAGTCGAGGATTGTCCCCCAACTCGCCGTCGCCTGCGCAAAGAGAATGTCATTAGTATTCTCAGTTGCGCCCGCAGTTGCCTTGTCCCACGTCTCCATAATTTTACGGGCATACGACGGCGAACTTGGCTCAGTAATGGTACTGCCAGTCCCTGTGTCGGTCACTGCAACTGTACACAACGCAACATACTTGCTGGGCAATGTAAACCCAAGCGTCTTGCCTTCTCCCGTCCCAAATGTTCCATCTAACAAACTTATTTCCAAATAATCAGAAAACGATCCCATTTTTTCCCTTTCAAAAGGTGTGTAATAAAATGTTAAATCCGCGCGGGATTCACAATACGTCTTTTAGTTCCTGTAAGTTGTCTAAATCTCTGTCGGCAGCCTGGCCTCTAATCTTGCTAATTGCCTCTTTGTTTGTGCAATGCACATTTTGAGTATTGATTTGTCACTGTGCTTCTTACCATAAAACGGATTCTTCTCACCAGTTACATCAGTAGACTCGCTCATCTTTACTAATGATTCCGCATTATGCTTCTTACCATAGAACGAATTCTTTTTGCCAATTTTGGATTCACTTTTCTTTACCCGTGTCTCTTCAGAATCTACTCTACCCTTATTAGCGTTGCTAATTCTCTGCTTAGTAACATCAGTATGTTTCTTGCCATAAAATGAATTACCTTCGCCCCGCATTCTCTCGCTGTGTGCTTCTCGTAAGTCTGCTCGCTTTGACGGGTGCATGTCACCAAGCGCTTTCATAGAATCGCTTAGCTTAGTACGATTCTCCGGATTAGTAAAATACGCTTTTCTTGCGGCACTCTGCTTAGCTCGCATACCCTCTTTGTTTGGATTGTTTGTAAACGTATCACAACCTTCGCCACCGCGAGTAAGATTATAACCATTTGGATGTATCGAATCAAAATTACGAATCTCTTCAATCTCGATTCGATTGGCGTCATCGTGGGAATAACAAACATGCAATGGCGTTACTTCCCATTCATCATACTTATTGAACGCTCGATGAATTAAGCTTTTATGCTCTTTTACTAAATGCTCCTTCATTCTACGCTTTAAGTCTATGGTTTGACCAATGTAACACTTATCAGATTCAGGGAAGTAAATCCTGTAAATATGTACAACTTCTCTTGTATGCAGCCTTTCTTCTCTACCATTCATTGCATCGCCCTTAATTAAGTCGAAATGTTAGTAACCTCACCTGCGTTGCGTCGCATAATATTAACAATCTGACGCTCGCCGTCGCCGGTGCCTAAGTATTCTTGGACTTGTGATTGATCCATTACGTTAATAATTTTAATTAGCGTTTTGTTCGACTCACCGCCGTCGCCTGACGAGGAAACGCCGAGTCGCCCGCTGCTATCACGTTTCAATGGCATTAGGGCTTCGTGCCCCGCTTCGCCGCCCAACGCCAGACCTCCGTTTGCCATAGGAAATATTGTTGGGCCGTCGAGTATACCGCCCCTTGCGAATGGCGTGACACTTGCGTTGTTGAAAACTAATCCGTTTGCCGCGAGCATTGTGCCACCAAACAATCCCGCGCCGCCCGCTCCTGTGCCTAATGTTCCGCCACCTATAGCGCCGCTGATACCGCCGCCGATTAACCCGCCAATACCTCCAACAACCCCACCAAGAATACTGCCCAGCAAATCAGTAGCCATTGACGCAATGCTCGACAAGTGTTCCATCATCTTATCAGCTATTTTTTCCATTGCAGGATCAATAGTGTCCTCTAACGCTTGCATTAGCGGATCGACGATCGTTTTTTCATACATGTGTTCGACTATTGTCGTTCCTAGCCGTGCGAGTCCCTCTTTGAATACTTCTTCAAGCTCTCGGTCTTCTAACATCGCAATCAACGGACCGCGCAAGATATTGCGGCGATCTTCTTCAAACTCTCTTGCGAACGCTTCGTCCTTTTCTGCTTCCTTTTGAAGTTCCTGAACTGCAATTAATTCTTTTTTGTAATTCTCTATAAGTTTATCAGACGTGTCACCAAGTAGTATTTTTGCCTGTGTCTCAAACTCTACAAATTTTATTGCTCGCTCTCGTTCGTCATTAGTTAGCCCAATTAATTCTTTTTCTAATTGCAACTCACGAGACATTTTTGCTATTGCTAATTCTGCTTTTTTCTCTACATCTGTTAACTTTCGCGTTACTTCGTTTATTTCTTCAACTGCTTTAGCATTACTTGACGCAGCAGACGTACTGATATTTAACGACTTGGTGTATTCGTCGACTACTGCTATGAGTCGCTTCGATGACGCCTCTCGCTCTTTCTGCTGCGCATTGAGCTTATCGAACATCTTTAATCTAGCATTTGCCATACGGCTTACACCTATGAGGCCCTGTTGTTTAACGCCTATCGGACCCAATTCTTTCATAATATCTGCTACTGCTACCATTTGCAGCATCTCACGGCGGGCACCAGAAAACGCAATACTTATTCCTAATGCTACTACCTGTATCTCCTTGAGAAAACTATTGACTAAAGGTGCGAGGTCTTCACCGATTTCTCGTTTAATTGATACCCATAATTCCCTATTCCTCGCTAACGTTTGATTAGTTGTCTTCGCTGCTTTCTGGAAGTTGCTCTCACTAAGACCTAACGAATTTAATGCGGTCTCATGATTCTCAATAAGCTTAGTTATTGTTTTTCGCGTTGCTTCAACACCGAGTAACGCACGTACGTTGCTAAATATCTTAGCTGTGTCTTCTGCTGACGCTTTACTCAATTTTCCAAGCGCTCCTGTCAAACCAAGTGTACTAAGAGTCGTAGCATCCAACGTCAAATTAAATTTATCTAACGCAAACGCGGCGGCCTCGGGTGTTGGCGAGAGGAACGTAGTAATAATTGCTTTAAGCGCAGTCATTGTCATACGTGCACTTACACCCTTTTGGGTTATTGTAGCAATGGCTGCCGCTAGCTCTTCAAGTGACAGACCCGCTGCTGCTGCAATTGGGACGACTTGACCAATACTCCCAGCTAACTCTTCATACTCAATTACGCCTTTCTTAACGATCGACGACATAACATCTGTCACACGACCTGCTTCTTTAGCACTAAGTCCATAAGCGTTAAGAATCGCGACCATCGCTTTGACTGACGTCGCTACGTCTGTAAATCCGCCAATTGCTGACCGCGTCGCAACTTCAAGAAACTCCATCGCGTCCGCAGCCTTAAAACTACCAGATATGATGTCAAACGTACCCTTGGACAATGCTTTAGTCGTCTGGCCGTATCTAATAGCAAGCGCCGCAATCTGCTTCTCATACTCTGGTAAGAAGTGCGCAGTCTGGTCGTCAAGCATTGTTGAGACACGAGCGAGTGACGTCTCAAAGTCTGCAAACGCTTTGAGAGACGATCCCGCGAATCTCAACCCTCGCCATGCGGCTGCAAGCCCAATAAGCCCCGTTGCTGCTCTGCGTACAGACTGGCTCATAGAGTTCATCGACTTATCAACGCGCTTAGAACTTGCGTCTACGTCTCTCGCGCCGCGACGTATTTTCTGTGTTGCAGTAGCAAACTGATCTGCACCTTGTTTAGCTTTCTGTGCTCGGATGGCAATATCAAGGTTGGGCATTTATTTATTCTTCTCTTTGTCTCTGTAGTGCTTGATAAATTGTTTGTCTAATTTGTGAATTAGATAAATAAATTCTTGGCGACGCTCTGAGTTTATTATACAACTCTCGTCGAGCCAGATTTTAATCTCTGACAATTTAATTCCGTCGTTTGACGAGCGTGTGTCTGACAAAAGGCAAAACGCTGACCATATATAAACTATGTCGCTATGCACCAGTGGTGCTTTTAAGTTCTTACCAAACCCTGCGGCTCTTATCTTCTCGTTGTGTTCCCCAAACTTAAGTTGCCAGTCGAGAAACTCGGTTAGTTTTTTGCAGATTCCTCAAGAACTTCTTTTGCATACTGATCTGCATTTTCTGATATAGCAACGACGAACGAACAAAAGTCTTTCAACTCCGGGTCGGCAAAAAACTTCTCTGATTGTCCAACAGAGAACGGTATTGGCTTACCATCATTATCGTCAATATTTTCCCAGCCAAGCAAAATAGTTCTTGCCCTAACTGTATTCAAAAGATTCGCAAGTACTTGAATATCGAGTTTATCTTCTCGCGCGTCTTTCGTTTTGGGATCCACGAGGTTTCGTAACTCTTCTTGATATTTTGGGTTACGAGCGCGGGCAACTTTCAATCTGATACCTAAAATGTAATCAACCCATACGCCCTGAATTTCTTTTGCTTCATCTGTCTTGATTCGTTCTATGTTCGCCATCGTCGTTCTCCTCTATTTACATCACTAATTAATCTATTGCTACGCCCGCCGCCATTTGATGGCAGCGGGCGCACTCTTTCTATTCTTGGCGGATAAACTAATTGCTACTTGCATACTATTACTCTGGGATGATAGTCAATGCACCTGTCACAGTTGCTGTGGCTTGTGCAATACCCTGCAAGTTAGACATGATTGGGAACCTGGCGATGCGAATTGTAGTGCTTTCAGTCGCTGATAATTTGGCACTATACCCAAAGTCACCAATTACGTCTGTGTTTATACCGCCCGCTGATCGTGTACCAGTAGTAACCACTACTGCTAGTAGCTCAATCACATACCCACTACCCTGCGAGTCTTGAACAGCAACCGCAATAGACGTATCTTGATGCGCCAGAAACTTATTGTATAACGCAACCGTCTCAAAGTATACTGAAAAAGTACCAGTTATTTCTACCGTGCCCGTACCAACACTTACGACGCCCAGCGTTCCAACTTGCATCCTTGTCCGCAATTTATTAGTCAACGATATCGCTAAACTGATAATTCCTTGCTCACTATAATTCTCCATGAAATTAGGGACGTGATTTGCCCCAGTCATTACTGCTGTAGTCCCAACTGCGTCATATCCAGTACCCGCTGAAGATGTCAGTGACGTTTCTTCTGAGCCCATAAACCCGAACGTCCCCGTAATAATACCATCAACGGGAATATCTAAATTCAACATATTAATGCTCTGGCCAAGAAACAATGAAAGAATATTGGACAAATCCTGGTAGTCTCTTTCAATATTATAAGAAACTAGCGTCGTGCCATTTATTATCTGACCACCCATCTGTACTGTCACTGGATCACCAACAACCTCAGTGACCATTGTACCATTAACAAAAATAAGTTTAGCAGACGTTGCAGACAAGATTTTCTTAAACCCATTATTAGCTGCTGTTGTGAACCCAGATACGAGAACCCACTGATTTGCAGTAAAACTACCAAAGCCACTGGCAGAATCACTCAATGAATTGTCACTCGATGCTGCGCTCATTGTAATCGCGGCGCTTATTTTAACCTCAGACGACCAACCGGACGACAAAAGAGCGGCCTGAAGAAAATCGTCATAAGTACCATAGCTCAATTCAAATGCAATATTCCCGCTGGTGCTGACACCAATTCGAGGGATATCACTAATCTGTCGATCAGCTCGCATTTCCTCACTTATAGTCGTAGCTTTGTCGTGGACAAGTGACTCGTTATTAAGCCTCAGAATCTGAAGATTTGATCCTGTTTCCTGCGCGCCGAAAGTTGACTCTTGAACGTAACTGACTTGTACTCTATTGGCGTCACCCATTTAGGTTGCTCCTTTATATTCAATGGTGTGTTATCATTGGTGTTGGTATTATCGTTGGTGTTTGTATTATCGTTGATATATTACGCTATACCATTAATGAATAGCTGAACTGTTGGGACGAGTGATACAGCACTAACAGACCCCGCCAGATTCTTATTAGTAACAGTTATTGCACCCGATACTGTAGACACCGCAGCGACAGTGCCCGATACTCTGTATACATACACCAATATGCCAGACGCGCCACCGACAGCTGCCGCAGCCGCTTGCAAGTCTTTAGCTATGTTTATGCCACCACTCGCTGACCCAATCGCTGCTGACATGCCGCTGTCTCGTGTAGATAGCATGTCGCCAGATACATTAGCAACAGCCGCTACGCTGCCAACGAAATCATGGAGTACTGATATGCCACCCAGCGCGCCCGATACACCAATCGCAGCTGACGCGTCACCAGAAAACCATAAATTCCCACCATTTTGTAAGTATGTTGATTGCTGTTTGAGTGCTCGCAAAATATCTTGGAGTACGCTGAGTAGCTCTTCGTGGTGTAAATTAACTCTGTCTGGCATGTGCCTGTACTACCTTTCTTTTGGTGTTCGTCAAGTTGCTTAATTAACGTTTATCTTGTTGCCTGTCTTGGTGCTTATCGCCAGTGCTGATTAGCTGGTAAAATCGTATTGAAACGGTATTGTAACGTCTACTTGATATTGGTCGCCACCACCTGCGTTGGCTGCTTGATTACTATTGATCTGACGACCACTGCGGTTATTGCTTATGTTGTCACTCGTCCTGCCGCGTTTAGAAATCATCGCGGTTCGGAATAAAACGTCAGTAATTTTCGTGTTGCTAAACTGAGCTTCAATAAGATCAGATATTGCGAGAACTTGATAAATGCCTTTACCTATATTATCGGTAATCGTAACACGCAACACTCCTGTTGTTCTGTATTTGCTTGTAGCAAAATCACGAGACTCCGTTGTGTCAAACTCTACAGATACTTCAAGCCAAACATCGTCCGTAGGCGTGTCTCGCGGATCATTGTCGTAGCGAACTACGTAGCTGTTCGTATTAGCGAAGTCTTGAAACGCTGTTGTTATTGTGTTTGTTAGCGTTGCGTATCCCATCTTATACAATCAAATCCGGTAGCGAGTCTGTGTCTATTCCTTCTTGTTCCAATTTTGCAATTAGCCTGTCAAGTTTATTCTTCACTCGCCTATACTGCGTCACTGGGCTTCTTGCTGACTCGCTCATTTTCTTTTTAGTTTCATCAGATAGTTTCCACCTGTGTCCTTGGGCGTTCTGATTGCCCTTGCGGGCTTCTGACATATTCTTTTTGCCTTCGTCGCTGACAGTCCAGTGCTTGCCCGTCATTGTCTTGCTTTGTTTTGCTTTCTGCTCTTCTGATTTCGGTTTGCCTTTGTTGCCACAACCCGACTTGTTGCCCATGTTTGCGTCACTTATTCTTTTCTTAGTTTCGTCTGTGTGTTTGAGCCCTTTGGCGTTTTGATTTCCTTTGCGTGCCTCTGCCATGTTCTTTCTGCCTTCAGCACTAACAATCCACCCGTGCCGTTTATGGCCGAGCATTTTCTTGCTATGCTCTGGACGCTTCCGCCCTCGAAGACAATCACCTATCTTCTTCCTGTGTTCATCTGAGAATGTCTTGCCTAACCAATAATTCATGCCTTCTCCACCAGGTGCTAAGTTATACCCGTTTGGTGGCATAGAATTGCAGCAACTAATTTCTCCTACTTCTAACTTACTGGCCTCGTCTCGCGAGTTGCAAGTGTGCAGAACTAATATCTCCCAGTCATCGTACTTTTGAAGTGCATAATAAACTGCACTCTTAAACTTGCCCTGCAAGTGCTGCCGCATCCTACGATCCAAGTCACTTGTTTGCCCAATGTAGCACTTGCCGGATTCTGGAAAATACACTTTGTAGACAACTACAATTTCATCCTTTTCGTACATGTCAAATACCTGAAATCCACATTGCAAGTTCTGTTAACGAAATTTCTACCATGCCTTCTGGATGCTGTGGGCTTCGTTTATCGTGTTCTAGGTAACTTATATAGGATAAATTATTCGAGATGTGTACAAGAGAGAACGGCGGAATGTCACTGATCTTTGCGATTTCTTTTAGAATCGTGCCGTCGCCTGACTTGTCAACTACTTCTAAAGTCCCCTGCGCCGGGCCACCAAGTTCAATTTGCCAGTTGCCCCTCGCTCTGCCTGTATCAACAGGCGTACGCAAGACGATACGCTTAAATAATTCTGCAATAACACGTTGATGAAACTTTTTGAGGTCACTTTTTATTTTCATCTCGGCGGCGGTGAGTTCCGCGTTGAATTTTGCTAAGTTTGTTGGCATTGTTGTCACTTGCTAATTAGGAACCTGTTTCAATATCACACTCATATGCAATGATGCCTGTATTGTCACCGATGGGCGTAAAGCCAATGACTGACCATTCATCGCCACGAATAATCATAACTAGTCCAGCCGCAACTGTAAATTGCAAATCAAGATTGGCGAATATTGTTTTGCCCTTGCCTGACGTTATAAGCTCGTCGGTCTTGAACCCGGAGCGATTGCGATATGGTGCTGCAGCTTTAATAGTATAATCAACAGCAGTGCCCAACGTTGTTTTGTTAGTATCTGAGTCGAATGTCGAAGATGGGAACGTACGCACAGTCACGTCGATACCTTTTCGTGTTAAAATCGCGTTTACTGATGTTGGTGTTAGTGCCATTGTTTAGCCTGCGTTGCGTATTAGTTAGTGGGTGACGAGATAATCGACGATATCGCGATGATTAAACTAATAACGCCTGTGAGACCTGTTCCGATGAACAGCAAAGCGACAGCCCAGAAATGTTTGTAGAAATTCTTTTGATTGTCTTCGATTGTTCGCAGCTTTTCGACGACGATTATCAAAATATCGTGGTCTTCGAGTTCGTTGAGTTCTGGGAAGCTGGGTAGTTCGTCGCTCATGGGCATCCTTGTGTGTAGTGCTGTTATGCGGCTTGTTTCGTGTTGCTAAATGATTAGGTCATTAAAGTCGTCGGTCGTGAGTTGCTCGGCTTCAGCTGCAAGTTGCAGTGACTTGTCGTCAACTATTCTTTGCCATTTGCTGGCGTCTTGTTTTCCTTCGTTGTACGTTGCAATGCTACGCTGCTGCCGAAGCTCGTTACTCGGGCAACGTTTGTACATAAACTCTTCAAACGACATATTCTTAAATATGCCCGGCTGATTGGCCCACGCACCTAAGTCAGTATAGAAGCCGGACTCATCCGAGTCCCAACAAGAAATATCCCGCATCAAGTATGGCAGAACTTGGTTTGCTTTGCACCAGTTCACCCTGTAGCAAACGCTATTGACTATGTCCATCTCGGGGTGGCAATAGATAAAGAACTTGCACGCCCAGTTTGACGTGCTGTGCTTTTTAAGAATCCCAAGTTTATTTACTATTATATCCTCATCAGAAACGTTGTCAAATGCAAAGATGTACGACCCAATATAATCAGCTTGTGACAATAACCTAGCATTCTCATCAGTTACAAGCCGGATATCTAGGCCCTGATTAAACTGAAACCTAATCTTGTGCGCCACAAGTCTTTGTAAAATCTCGTCTGCTTGTGGGTGGCATAAGAAGTTATTATCCAAAAACTTTACTTGCTTGTGCTGTACGATCTTCTCTACAGACTCATCGAGGTGTATGTTTCCCTCTTTCTGTCTAACGATACAAAATTCACAGTTGCGAAAACAACCGCGGGTCAAAAACCCATACGACGTATCCGCGTTTGGATAGATTGAATAATCCGATTTCCACGCGATGACTTCGTCAGGGAGCTTCTTAGTTATCGAGTACGCAGACCCACCATATTCTATGCAGTTGCAATTGGTTACTTTAAGGTGGTTTGGTGTCGAAAAGAATATAGCTGATACGAACACTTTATCATATCCTACTGCGTTAACTACTACGTCTTTGCGTTTGTGCGGATAGTAGGAAATATTGCACTTAACAATATCAACTTGCTTGTAGTACGCAGCCAGCTTCATCAACGCGATGTTCGGGATTGTTGAGTCTGCATCGACTAATAGGATTTTATTTTGACTCTGCATTGCGTTTGCTGCTTTGTGCTGTTTCGTGTGTCGTTTAAGCCCGTTCGACTTCAACAGTAAGCGGCTCGGAACCGTCTGCATCGCCGATGACAAACGGAGCGACAAGCAAATCAACGACGGTATACGTTTTGTCGGGTGACTCACCGTGAACGTACTCGCGTTTCTCAGTGATCGGCCCGATTGTGTCTTCTGTCTTCTTAACCTGTGCTTCATTCTGCTGGTCACTGACTAGCGTGTCGCCGTCAACGTCTTGCAACGCCAGATACGCACACGCTTCAAGCACTCGTTGCGGAATCGTATCACTTGCAATTAATAACTCGTCTTCGTCATACGTTTGAACACGGGGCCATTGTAACGCCTGAGTTGATACTGTTTTATATCCTTCCCAGATATAATTATAATTCAAGTATCTCGTCGCTTGACGAAGAGCATTCTCTTTTACTGCTGTTGTTGCGCCAGACCATGACGACGGATCGTCATAATTTTCAGTGATCTGGTCAGCATCCGCGACAGACATTAGGGAGTTGGCAGTGCTTAATCCTGTCCCGTCTTCTACTATAAATGTTGTTGCCATTTCTACTCCCTATACTCGTTATGTGCTATGTGCTATGTGCTATGTGCTATGTACTATATGATGATGTCGTTTAAGCTTTGATTGCCGTCTGTGGATTTGTCTTTAACTTCAGCAGCATTCGCTTCATGTATCGCATTAATATCTGAATCTGCTGTTGCTTCTCTGTCTATCAGCAACTGCTTGTCTTCAGTTTTAGTCTGCTCGCCACCGGACGTTTTTCCCACGTTGCTGGCGAGTTTCCATCCTCGATTTGTATAGAATATAACTTCATCAGCATTGACTTTTACAATCTTACCGTCGTTAGGTCTAACTACTGCTACTGTTGCTATCCACACCATGTCTGTCTCCTTGTTTGTTGTTGTTTGTTGTTTGTTGTTTGTTGTTTGTTGTTTGTTGTTTGTTGTTTGTTGTTTGTTGTTTGCTAATACACATTTATTGTCAAAAGAAAAATAAACTGGCAGAGAGTTGCCCCTCTGCCAGTCCGAGGAGATGATAACGAACATCTTTCAATGCTCGTCACCTGGCGGCGATGCCTAATCAAATGTTGCTGTCGCATTAATACGTTTAACGTACTCAGTGCAATTATCGCCATTGCTACGATTTATTACGTGTTGTTGCACCGCTATGCTGCGGTTATATAGCACCTGCAATTCTCACAGCAAATTCAGGACGCACAAGCGTACAACCATATAGAATATCAAAGGACCAAGTCGTCTGGTAATGTTGCGGTGTAACAATCAGTCGCAAAGTGATGCCAGAAACCGGATCAGTCGCTGAGAATACCTGACGACCTTCGATATCCATTTCCATAACTCTCATCACGAGCGCAATTGCGTCTCTGTGGAATACCAGGTTGACAGTATGCGAATTCTTGACAGTTACAACCTCTTCGCCAGACACCGCAACCTTCAACGCCGGAACAATAGATACCTGCGTATCATTCGATGCGTGAAGTGTATAGGGCGCACCGGAACCTGTAACACAGTACGTCTGAGTATCTCCAGCGATTGTGAAAATATCGCCAGCGACGAGCGTTCCTGCACCTGCGTCTAGAATACTAATTGCAGTCACACCTACTGCATCTGACTCGCGGCAAGTGACGTCTCCAACCGATGCTTCATAACTCGTACCAACAGTGTGCGTCGGAATGTCGTCATCAGCAAACCAGTCAATGCCAAACTTCCGGCCAACTTCGCCTGTAATCTTAACGTCAGACGAGCCTATCTTTTCAGCATCACTAATCTCAGCGAGGTCAAGCATTGCAGCTTCGGCATTGAAACTTAGAACACCTCTTCGATCTGTGCGCGGGCAAAGCTGTTCGTTCAAGACTTTCTTTGCGCCTGTTGCAGCACTTACGCCCGACGTGTCGGTTGTACCCGTTGCAAACGGATCAACAATTACGCCCGTGCCAGCAGACGGATTCGAAATAAACCCATAAATGCCACTCGTCGTGGTAGTAAACTTACCCCAGATAAACTGGTTCAGCCTATTTGCAAGACCCTTGATAGACTCTTCCATCTGACTCGGAAGGAAATTATCCTTGAACTCGATCTCGGTTTTCTCTTTGTCCGTGAGACCAATAGGCGCGCTGTGACGATGCTGATCGACGGGCAATATGACGCTCGTTGGGGTTACGTCTGTTGGTGCCAGCAAAACGTTGCTGGGTGCGACATCTTGGTCTGCCACGGCGACGGGAATCGGAATCTCGATCTGCGTGCCTTTCTTAACAGCGTCCGCGCTGTAGTCCCCGTTTACCAGCCGGGGCATAATCACCCGCTGCCGCAACACGCTCAGCGCGCGAGCCAGAATTTTTGGGATTAAAACTGTGTTTGTGTTTGCCATTTGGATGTCCTTTGTTGTTTAACTAGCTAATTGATAATTCTTTGATTTACGATGAACATCCCGTCCATTCGCGTCGTCCTGACGCTTGTGCTTGTTTGATACCAGAAGCGACATCACATCACTCAGTATTCAGCACTAATACTTTGCGTCGTTGGTGTTCGTCGTTGCATACAGTGCATCCCGCTCTGTACATAATTCTAAACACCAACGCGCTTTTCTGGGTTTATATTCCTATTACTCTTATTTATTCATGTTATATTCATTACGTATATTAACCGTCCTGAATCATCATTCCGGGATTGACGATGGGCATGTCAACAATGACTGTTCCGTTGGCAATGCCTTCGAGATTCTCACTAATCCCTGCTGCATCATCATGTTTAAGATGCTTAACGTTCTTGTTCTTTTTTGCTTGCTTGTTGTCTTTGTCATTAACATGTTTACCAGAACCAGATGAACCAGTGCCCTTGAAACACGCGGCGTAAGTTGCACTGTCTTCCATCTCAGCAACTAGGTCACCAATACTCATAAAGCTATTTACATCCGCCAAATCCTTCAACCGCCTATCCCCAGATGCATCTAATACATGTGGTACAAATTTACCATTATCTTCTTTGACCATTTTAACCTGGCGCTCCACATG
>LAZR01000395.1_pt1 | contig 38475 bp, 51 predicted proteins | sample 329461 | NCBI WGS metagenome assembly LAZR01 (sample SAMN03002196, study PRJNA259156) | marine sediment metagenome | biome: sea floor; feature: Hydrothermal impacted sediments; material: marine sediment; isolation source: Loki non-amplified sample from Loki's castle hydrothermal vent sediment ...
GATTAAGGTCGCGGCGGTAAAAGCAGCCGCTTCGCGTAGTTTTGTAACTGCTAAATTGAGTGAATTATTGGAAGGGGGTGTAGAAGACGTGGATAAAGAATTGAAGGAACTTCAAACAAAGCTTGAAGAAGCTAATGCGAGCCTAGAGATTAAAGCAAAAGAGGTTGCCGAATTGCAGAAAATGGCGGAAGAGTTCAAAGCCAAAGATTATGATGGGCAGATTACTGCTCTGAATATGAAGGTAGAAGAACTTACTGCTAGTGTGACCGAAGCATCTGAAAAGGTGGGGGTCATCGAAACTGCTAAGAGTGAACTCCAGAAGCAACTCGATGAGGTAACACAGCGTGCCGAGAAGAGTGAAGCGGAACTGGAAGGAATTCGCAAGACCGAAAAGGCTCGTGAACGACTGGTGAAACTTTCTGGGGTCAAAAAGATTGATGATGAGAAGGCGACATTGGCCGAACTTCAGGATATGACCGATGAGACATTTGAGATGATCATGAAGTATGCTGGAGATGCTAAGTCTGAAGAAGTTGCGGGTGACAAGTCGGAAAAGAAGACTGACGCTACGGAAACTAAGACAGACGGAAAAGGCAAAACAGCAGAGGAAAAAGAAGACGAGAAATCTGATGCGGCTTTGAATGATGTGAAGGAAGATGATACCGCTGATTTTAATGCAACGGAAGATGCGGCAAAATCCGAAGATAATCTGTGGTTATCAACGGCAAACGCGCTACTTAAGCGCAAAGATGAAGAAGGGGGTGAATAGGGATGGCTTTAAAACCAGATCGTGAGTATAATGAAGTTACCGATATTACCAATTTCTGGACTACAGTTGCTGCCGAAAATGGTGGCTGTGCAGGTGTGGTCACACAAGGTTCGGGTGCTGCTATGGGGCAGAACATTGTCGATGAGGCGAACGTTGTGGGATATATTGCAAACCCCTCGGGCGTTATTGCTAAGGGTATTTTGCTTCAGACGGTATCGGCAGTTATGAGTGCTACGAGAGACTTCCCGAATTTCGAGAATGGTGAGATTCGGCCAAGTGACAAGTGTACTCTAGTGAAAAAGGGCTTTGTAGTTACAGATATGATTCCAGCAGGCATTACGCCAACTAGGGGTGCTGCTGCATATTTGGCTGCGAGCGGGTATGTTAGTTCTACGCAAGCCACGGGTGCTCCGCAAATCGGTCGGTTTGAGACGACCAAGGATGCCAATGGGTTTGCACGGGTTTCGATTGATATCACATAAGGGGGTGAAGAAGAATGAAACGTAATATTGTAAAACCATCATCTGAGCAGATTGAACTTTTGAGACGTACCGGTTCCGAAAATAGAGCAGAGGCTCTGGAAGCGATGCATTCTCTAGCTCAGGCTCTACAAGTTCCTTTGCGATCAGCGCTGCTTGACGGCGATATTTTGGGCGGAATCTTCGCACCGGAAGTGTTGGACCCAAGTGCGACCGCTGAGTATCCGCTGGATTTCTATCAGACAGCACAGGAAAATGACTATGTGGCGTATATGATTCCTAGTGAGGGTGCATTGCCACTGCGTAACATCGTTGGTGACGCCGTGACGGTAAGCACTTTCGAGGTAGGTAATGCGATTGATTGGCCGCTGAAATATGCGAGATCAGCACGTTGGAACATCATTGCTCGTGCAATGGAAGTTCTTGAGGCTGGTTTTGTGAAGAAAATGAACACGGATGGTTGGCGTGTTGTTATTGCGGCTGGTGCGGGTCGGACGGATTACAACGGTGGTGCTCCACTGGTGTATGATAGTGCGGCAACTGCTGGTCAATTTACGAAGCGCCTTGTGTCTCTAATGAAGACTACTATGATTCGTCTTGGTGGTGGAAACAGTGCGACATCAAATCGTAGTCGTCTCACTGACCTATACATTAGCCCAGAGGCTCTTGAGGATATTCGTGAATGGGATAGTGATGAGGTTGACGACGTAACTCGTCGGGAAATCTTTGAGGCTGGAGACGATACTGGTCCAATGGCGAAAATTTATGGCATCAACTTGCATCCTCTGGATGAACTTGGTGTTGGCCAGGAATTCCAGACGTATTTCGATACACTGAGTGTTAATATGGGCACGGACGACGAGGAAATCGTTGTGGGTCTTGACTTGTCGCATGGTGACTCATTTGTCATGCCAGTTAAGCAACCACTGTCGATCTTTGAGGATGACAAGCTCCACCGTAGGCGCCGCGCGGGTTTCTACGGATGGCAAGAACATGGATTTGCGGCTCTTGATGGGCGTAGGGTTCTCTTAGGCAGCTTTTAGTAGTTCCTTAATTATTACACAGGGGCCGGTTTTACCGGCCTCTGTTTTTGTATTATTTTAGAAGGAACCAAGGAGTATTTTATGTCAGGAAGAAAAGATATAGACATGAATTTGGCCATCGGGTTATATCGAGACGAACGACTACCAACGCCCAAAGTGTCGAAGAGAGTGGGATGTTGTGTGCAAACATTGATAACACGTCTGAGGGAATATGGGGTAGAAATACGTTCAAACGGATGGGATAAACAAAAAATAGATTTTGAAGTGCTTCGATGTGAATATCAGGACCTGAAAATATCAACGGCAGCAATAGCAGTCAGGCACTCTATGAGTCCATCCTCCGTGTGGGAACGTCTTACAAAGGGCGGTGTTCACATGAGAGATAGAAAAGAGGAGGCTGCAAAAGCAATCACCAAGATTCAGGTATCAGAACATCCAAAAATTTGTCTTAGATATCAAACCAATAAATACGAAAGCTGTGGTGATATAGCTAGAGATTATGGAGTACATAAAGCGACCATTGCCAATATTTTGAAAGCAAATGGAATAAATCCAGAACACGAAGGTGCTAGGATCAAGTCATACAAAGGCGGGATAACCCCACTACACACCAGAATACGGCATTGCGAAAAAGGTATGGTGTGGCGAAGGGAATGTATGAAAAGAGATGATTATACGTGTCAGACAACGGGAAAACGGGGTGGTAAACTCGAAGTCCATCATCTAAAGTCATTCTCTCAAGTCTTTGAAGAATTCTTATCCCTGAATTCTGACCTTGATCCCGAAAAAGATTGCGACCAATTATTTGAAGTGTCACAATACTATGGTCCCTTCTGGGACATCAATAATGGTACGACACTTGCTGAAGGATCACACCACACGCTTCACGCCGAATAGCTATTTCCGCCCTTCTTTTATTTTTCCATGGTGTATAATCTTGGTGAAAGGTCTTTTTCTCCTGGGGGTGATATGTCTCTGCATGACGCAAAAGTGATGGAACTATATTCTAAAGGTGAGAGTTGTGCCAGGGTAGCTCATTCGGATGGATGTAGTGAAACAGCTATGTATCATCGCCTCAAATCATTAGGAATTACGATGCGGAGTCGATCAAGGGCTAATCAAATTTTTCCAGACTCCCTTTTTATATCTCTCTACAATACAGGTCTTTCTTCTTCTCAGATCGGAAGACTTCTAGGTGTTGATTCGTCGACTGTTACGAAACGGCTGCATACCCTGAAGTTCCCTTTGCGGTCTCGCGGCGTAGCCTTTCGTATTCGTTACACAGAAGAAGAATTTAAACAATATTTTATGATACCAAGTATTTTGGATCAACTAATGGAATTGGCAGGCGAATAATAGTTGAATTTTGGACTGAACAAGGGGGTTTTGAAATGGGTTTAATAGGGCAATCAATAGCTGAATTTGATTTCTTTCCAGATTCGCCACCGGCCATCGTTGGTGAATTAACTACCGGGAAGACGGTTAATATAGAATTGTGGAAAGATGGTACTGCTGTATCTGTTAGTACTAGCGGATGCGACGAGATTAATGGCACAGGAAGATTTAGTTGGTCCACTAGTGGGATACCTACTTTGTCTGCAAGTCGAGTGCAATATCATTGGCGAATGTCGGACGGAGCAGGGGGTACAGATGACGGTGATTTTGTGTTGATATCTCACGAAAATCGTGATGGTGGTATGCCTTCGTTATTAAATCCTAGCTCATATATTGTTCAAAATTAAGGGGGAAACGTAATGTCTGTTATAATGTATAGTGTTCAAGGCGTTGGTAATGATCTCAATAGCGGATCAACAACTGGGTCTGTTCCAAAAGTGTCTGGAACCGGTGCTGCCACAGCTAGCGGAGTAACTGTTGATTTGAGTGTTGACTCTCCAAATTTATCAACTGTCGTTAGTGGAGATACAATTCGCCTGAACGGTAGGTCCGATGGTAAAAATTCGTCTAATCGTAGTGATATTTTTGAAATTACCGCCGTTGATGATGGGGCCGATACAGTTGATGTAACCCCTAATGTGGATTCTATTACATCTGGAGTTACCTGGGCTATAGGTGGTGCTTTCGCTACTCTTGATCGTTTGGTAACAACAGCGAGTAAAGGCGATTTATTATATGCGAAAGGAACATACGACGTAACACTTGATATGGTAAACGCAACCGAGAATGCTTTGGTAAATCAAGGTACTAGGTTGGTTGGTTATGAAACGACGCCGGGAGACAGTGGTCTTGTTACTTTAGATTCAAATTATACCAAAAGTAATGCTTGCGTTCTTGGCTGGAATGCTTATTGGAGTTTTGAAAATATTAGATTAACTAGATATACCGGACAGGGATTTAGGGATGTATTTGCGAGCACACCTCTTATATTTATACACTGCGAAGTAGATCACATTAACGGGACAGTCGCTTTCGGAACCAGGAAAGATACACTAGTTATTGATTGTTATGCCCATGATAATGCATCGGATGGATTTTCGAGCCAAGAGTCGTGTTACATTTTAAATTGTGTTTCGGTGAATAATGGTGGACATGGATTTTACTCAAACGGGTGTAACACTTACTTTGGATGTATATCCGTGGCAAATGCCGAATATGGATTCTATCAAGATGATGATGGTAATCACAAGGGTCACGAGCTTTTTCATTGTTTGGTGGATGGTTCCGGAATAACTAAAAGAGGTTTTTCTTTTGTTGATGATGCTAACTCAAGACAAGCAATTATTCAGAATAACATAGTATTTGATTGTGCCAGTGGTATTGTTTGCAACACACCCGTTGGCAAGTTTGCTCTTGGTGAACACAATTTAGTTGCAGATTGTCCTGTTCCTCACGTCAATTTTATTGAGCGACAAGGTTTTGTATCTGGTACTCCAACCTTTTTAGATAGAGCTAATTTGGATTATCGTCCAGCAAGTGGAGCACCTCAAATTGGGGTAGGAAACGACATGAATTATTCATCATGGCTACCCTTGCCATAAAATAATAGCAATAAGAGGTTAATCTTATGATGAACATTGGACCTTATCAGGGTGGTGGAATGGACATTGGTCCATTTCAGTCGGGAGCAGGAGAAGAAGCTGGAGCAACCTCCATTTCTTTTTCTGGTAGTTTATTTATTGAAGGATTAGTCAATTCTCACTCTGGTTCTATAGATTTATTTACAGTTGGTCCACTACAATCTTCTGGCTCTATCGATCTGTTTATTACCGGTCCTTATCCAACAGGATTTTCTGGTTCTACGGACCTGTTTATATCTAGTTTATCACAATCTTCTGGTTCTATAAATTTATTTATTACATCATTTGAAGCGGAGTCTGGAATACCATTAAGGATTATTAATCGTTTGACCAAAACTGGAGATTATGATCCACAACTTGTTGGTATTTTTACAACTTCACCATCTGGTGTTAATATTGAAGTATGGGACACGGTTGATGGGCAGAATACTCAAGTAACAATTGCGAATAGTGGTTGTTATGCGATTGGTAATACTGGAAGATGGGCATGGTCAACAGCCAATTTACCATTTACGAATGAACATAAAAAATATCAATATTATTTTAGAATGACTTCAAATACAGACGAAAAACAATATGGAGAATTTTTCATTACTGTACCAGAACGTGGGCGATGGTCCCATCCATAAGGGGGTAAAACATGGCTAGTTGGGATACTGATTTAGTTTTGATGACGAGAGTTTTGGTTAGCGATATGTCTACGCCACAAACTTACGCAGATGAATATATTCAACGAGTTCTGGTCACCGCTGGTATTATGGTCGATTCTGAAATTCCATTTAGTTATGATTATTCATATGATATCAGTGCTTTAACAATTTCTCCAGACCCCGTGACTAACGAAGATTTAGTTTTTATGGCTTTGATACCACTTAAGGCTGCGTGTATTCTAACACAGGGTGAATTCAAACAGGCGTTGGGCCAGGGCATCAAGGTGCGAGACGGTGATAGTGCTATTGATACGAGTGTCAGTTTCAGGGGTTATCGTGATATTCTTGAATTGGGTCCGTGTGCAGCATACGATAAACTGAAATGGACTCTTTTGGCGTCTGGCGCTGACTCTGCCGGTGGTGTTGGTAAAGCTGTTCTGGGACCATATAGGATACCAGGTGGAAGTGCATTATCAACTATTTCGTGGTATTACGATAGATTTGCAACTGGCGAAACTGGCCGGAGGGATCGTTAACAAAGGAGGTAGTAAAAAATGGCTGCGACAATCATTACTGTGGCAAGTGCGGGGACTCCTAGTACTAATATCGAGATTAAAATAAATGATGGTTATTCTGTTCCTGATAATATTATAACTGATGAAGTTAGTAATTTTCGTACATGGGAATATGGTAATGGACAGATTCTTGTGTGGACAAATGAAAAAGGACAAGAAGTATCTATGATTCTTCCAGGAATTTGTATTGGATGGGTTATCTCTTCGAGACCCGTTAATGCTGGTGGAGACAGATTTATTATTGACACTCCATGCACCGTATTTGTTGAAGTAGGTGGCTAATTATTAATTCCGGAAATTTGTAATGTTTAAGGGGCGTAGGTTATGGCGATAATTGAAACCAGGTTTTCAATAGCTTTCGGAGACGAAATAGAGTTTCTGAGTGCCGATGGATCAATTTACAACTCTGTTGGAATACTTAGCGAATCTAAAATTGTCGTTGGATATCAAGATGATTCTGCCTCAAAACACAGTAAGGTTAAAATAGGAACAGTTAGTGGCACTAACGTAGTTTTCGGTTCAGGAGTAGAATTTTTAAGTCAGAGTGGTCTTGACAACTCTTCATCTATTGCTATCTTAGATGAATCCACCTTTGTTGTTGAATATCAGGATGAGGGAGACTCTGGCCACGGTACCGTTAAGGTTGGAACTGTTAGCGGTATATCTGTTTCTTTTGGTTCCGAAATAGAATATGCAAGCGCTGGCAGAGCCGCTTGGCCTTCTATAGCAACATTAGATTCAACGCATTTTGTTATCGTATATGCTGATTGGAATGATAGCAGAAAAGGCAAAGCAAGAATTGGAACTGTTAGTGGGACTACCGTAACTTTTGGCAGTGCGAGTGTGTTTTATTCGTTGAATGAGGCTACAACAATGTCTGTAGCTTCTTTTGATCCCTCCGGATTTGTTGTTGGTTATAGGAAGGGAAATGCTGGAGACCTTCAAGGCGCCACAAAAATTGGTAGCGTTAGCGGAACAACCATTACTTTTGGTAGTGAGACAGAGTTCACAGATGCAGTAGGAAGTACGCGAGATAGTATTTCCGTAGATATTTTTGATACCGATAAGTTTGTTGTAGCGTATAAGGATGCTGACGACTCTGATCATGGTACAGTTAAAATTGGTAATGTTAGTGGTACGTCAATTTCTTTTGGAAATGAATCAGAATTTTTGTCTTCCAACGGTATCGTGGAAAATGTGGTAAAGACATTAGATTCGTCGCACTTGATAGTTGCTTATACGGATGGTTTTGACTCCAATCATGGTACCGTAAAAATAGGTACAGTTACCGGTACTGATTGTACTTTTAGTAATGAAAGTGAATTTTTGAGTAATGATGGTTCTGATTATATTGCTCTTGCTACAATAAATGCGAATAAACTTATAGTCGCATATACTGATACCTCGGATTCCAATCACGGGACTGTTAGAATAGGAATAACAGATGGAAATTCAATCGGCAACTTATATATTTTCGGGAGCGACCCGGCAACATCCGGCGATCTAGCCAGACCGTTAGATTGGCTATTGAGAACACCAGACTATCATCCACAAATAATAGGAACTCTCGACAACGCAACGACGGTAAATATTCAACTTTGGAATGTTACAAATGGAGAGAACACTCCTATTTCTGTTGCGTCTAGCGGTTGTTATCAAATCGGAGACACTGGACGATGGGCTTGGTCAACATCTGGCCTGCCAGCGTATACTACTAATCAACGACAATATTTCTATATGATGACGGCTGATAATAGTGATACTTTCACGGGACAGTTTTTCCTGGAACTGCCAGAAAATACTAAATGGATTCATCCACGAAATCAAAATGAATACTTGAAGTAGGTAATTGTTATGGCAATAAATTTTGGTAATGAATCGAAATTTCTTAGCACGGGTACGGCGTGGTATGTAGCCATGGCGAATATTATTGAAGATAAATTTGTTGTTGTATACCGGGACAGTAGCGAATCGAATCACGGAACGGCAAGGATAGGCACTGTTAGTGGAACAGATATTTCTTATGGTGTAAAATCGAAATTTCTCGACACGGGCACAGCTAACCGTATGTCTGTTGATAATCTTTCCGAATCTGGATTTGTTGTTGCATATCAGGATGTTCCTAATTCCAACCACGGTACGGCTAAAATAGGGATAGTTAGTGGAACAACAATTACTTTTGGTTCATCGTCGGAGTTTTCTCCTTCGAGTACGGCGGATCATATCTCCGTAATAAGTTTATCTTCATCTGGATTTGTCGTTGTGTTTAGGGATAGAGGAGATTCGGATCACGGTAAAGCTAGAATTGGCACCGTTAGTGGAACAACAATTACATTTGGTGCAGTAACAAAGTTTTTGGATACGGGTTCTGCTAGTTTTAATGTTCTCTCAAAACTTTCTGAATCAGGATTTGTGGTTTCGTATCGAGATGATGCCGACTCGGGACACGGAACATCCAAAATAGGAACTATTGATGGAACAACAATTACATTTGGTGCGAGAACTGAATTCGCTAGTTCAGGTATCGGTTCTTATATATCTACTGATGCTATAGACGAGAGTACTTTTGTTATTACATATCAAGACCAGGGTGATTCGGGTCATGGTACGGCGAGAATAGGGACTATTGATGGAACGACAATTACTTTTGGAGTAGAAACAGAGTTTGTTAATTCAGGTTCTGTTTTATATACATCAGTTTCACTGATTGACCCAACCCAATTCGTTGTTGCCTATCAAGACATTGCTCCTTCATTCCTAGGTGCGGCAAGGATAGGAACAATTGATGGAACGGATATTACTTTTGTTGGTAACCCTAAGTCGTTCAGTCAAGGTCTATCGCGATACAATCCTCTTATATCTTTGTCTGGATCAAAATTTGTTGTGGGATATAGAGATAGTGGTGATTCTGAAAATGGTATATCTAGGGTTGGTATGTATATACCAGAAATATCATCACCGCTATTCGTTAATGGATATGATATTATTCAAGCTTCTGGAGATTCATATATTTACGGACATCAAAAGATGGCAAGTTACTGGTATCCGGGTAATTGGGAAGAAAGAGTACTATAGGTTCTATAATATTTTGAAGGTGTGAGCTATGGGAATCTATTTTGGCAATGAATCAGAGTTTGTTAGCTCGGGTATTGCTAGCCATATATCTAGTGATACTATTGATCTAACTAAATTCGTTGTTACTTACCAAGACAAAGCTGATTCAGACCACGGCACAGCCAGAATTGGAACAATTAGTGGAACAAATATTGCCTTTCATACAGAATCAGAATTTGCGAGTGATAATGCGACACAATATAATTGTGTCAATGTTTTATCTGGATCAAAATTTGTTGTTTCTTATTGGGATAGTAATGACTCTGGCCACGGTACGTCAAGAATTGGTACCGTTAGTGGAACTGATATTACTTTTGGGGTAGAATCAGAGTTTTTGAATTCAGGCGCAGCAACGGAGATATGCTCTGATGTCATAAGTGAAAATAAATTTGTTGTAGTGTATAGAGATGGGCAAGCAGATCGTGGTACAGCAAAAATTGGAACCGTTAGTGGAACAACGATTGCTTTTGGTACAAAGTCTGAATTTCTTAGTTCTGGTATCGCATATAACAATCAAGTTGCATCTTTATCTGAATCAAAGTTTGTAGTTGTATACTTAGACAATACCGCTTCACTTCGAGGTACAGCAAAGGTTGGTACTGTTAGCGGGACAGACATTACTTTTGTTACAGAGCCAGAATTTTTCAGTATAGGTGCTGCCGGATTTCTGTCCATTGCGACTATAGATGCAACTAAATTTGTTGTTATATATCGAGATGATTCAGATTCTGGCCATGGCAAGGCTAGGATTGGCACCGTCAGCGGAACGACGATTACTTTTGGAGCAGAATCAGTATTTCTTGATTCTGGTACAGCGTGGTATAACGATGTGAAGATTTTATCAGAATCAAGATTAGTCGTGGGATATCGAGATAATGGTGATTCAGGTCATGGAACAACAAGAATTGGCACAATCAACGGGACAGATATTGTTTTCGATATAGAATCAGAATTTCTTAGTTCTGGTACGGCTAACTACATATCTATTGCACCCATCAATGTAAGTAATTTTATTGTCGCATATCAGGATGATGCAGATTCAGGTCATGGTACTGCAAGATTAGGCATTGATATTATTGTTGCGTCACAAAATCTATTTATATATGGCCACGATACTCCCGATTTGTTTGTTGGTGGTTTTGATTTCATTCCTATATCTGGCGATTTATTTGTCGATGGTCATATTAATGTAGAATCATCTGGTGATCTGTTTGTTAGGGGAAAAGATAATTTATTTTGTCTCTATCCGGACAACGTTTTATTTTATCATCCTACAAATGATTATACGGAAGATACTCAGCAGTTGCCATGGGATAGAAACATAGTCACATTTGATGATGGCATAGTTATTAGTGGAGCTACTATTACAGCAAGTGGGCATACCGCATTTGTGTATGATAATCAGACCAATATTTATCCATCCGTGTCTGGAGCTACTAGTATCGCAATTGCATATTGGGGGAAAAATTTCTACAGAACAGGACCAGATGCTGAATTATGTGTTGCCAATTCTTCTGATGCAGATTCGACGGTTGATAAAAATGGTTTGCATATACATGGTAATACTGGTAAACCGGCCCTTCACATAAATGGTTCAGAAGATGTTGCTACAGGTGCTCTGAGCCCACTCCCGAACGATACGGAATGGCACTTTACAGTAATTTATGCTGAGATATCAGGAGGGAATTGGAGGATATATGGTAGTATAGATGGTGGGAGCCTTGACTTACTAGGTAATTTATCTGCCGATCAACCACTGGGGAATCAAAGATATTTAATCATAGAGATAGATGATACTACTGAGTCTACTCCTGCACCAATCGTAGACGAAATAATATGTTGGGTCAACCTATCTGCGCCATTTACATCGCATGAGATAAATAATTTGTACGCATTAGCGAGAATTTTTTCCGCACCGATGGATGAATATTCACTGCATCAAACACATCAAAGCTCTGCGACACTATTTATATCTGGTCCTGAACAAAATACTGCTTCTGGTGACCTTTTTATAAACGGACATGCAGTAAAAATAGCTTCCGCAGAACTATTTATTTCAGGTTTCAATAATTCTTCTATCTCTGGAGATATGTTTGTCAATGGACATATCAGTACCATAACTTCTGGTGACTTTTTTATCACAGGTTTAGATAGTAATTTTGTTTCCGGAGATTTGTACATTTGCTCGCACGTAAACGTTATAACTTCTGGAGATTTATTTATAGAAGGTACATCCACCCAACAATTATCAAACAATATAGACCTATTCATACATGGACTTGACACCTTGACAACTTCTGGAGATTTTTGGGTTAATGGACATGAAAATATCTTATCTTCTGTGGATACTTTTGTTCATGGGTATGACGATTATGTAGCTTCGGGAGATTTGTATCTCAACGGACATGTTGTCGTCGAAACTTCCGGAAATCTTTTTACAAATGGACTAATACTAATTAATAATTCAGTTGACCTGTTCGTAAAAGGTAGTGGAATTTTTCCGTATAGCGGCAATATAGATTTAATCATCAACGGATACAAACCAAAACCAGCTCTTGTCTGTCCAATACTTGATCCAACTGCATCTATTCAGATAAAAGATTCTCTTATCAGAATTTATCAATCCAGAATAGACGCTTTGATAAATCAACTTGGAAAAAATGTTTATTTAGAATTTGACCCGATTCGTGATCCCTGTCCAAATTGCACCTATGACACAATGAGAAAACGATCAACCGGTATATACATACCTGGAGGACCGAGGCCCTTTAAGAGGGGAAGGAGATGTCCGTGGTGTAAAGGACGTGGATTTACAGAAACCGCAGTTAATAAGTGTATAAAATGTTTGATCAAATGGAATCCAGAGGATGCCAAGAATTTCGGTATTTCTGTTTCTAAGAATAGTGGGATTGTACGTCTAAAAACATTTTTGACGGAAGCTGACGATCTAATGAGGGCACAAACTGTTATTGTCAATCACGACATTGTTGGTCAAATGAAATTGAGAGTAAAATTAATTCAAGGACCGATTCCCGTTGGATTACGGGAGGATCGATATTGTATTAGTTTTTGGGAGTTGATATAATATGAGTAAAACAATTTTAACAATAGAATTAACACCGAAAACAATGACCCAGTTGGAAAATGGTGTTAGGAAGGAAGGCTCCAGAGTATGGGCTGGGCGAGTATTGGCTAATGCTGCGTCTATCAGCGCGGATATCGGCAATATGCTCGTTATTGAATTTAATCGAAGTGCTATTGCAAGAGCTTTGCGAGGACAGGGACCGGAAGATTTGCCTGCCCACTTTGGTCTAAATGATAATACTGCGAATTCTCTGGTAGATGGAATGGCTGAATTGATACGAACTTCTGTTCGTATTTCAACCCGTACTACAAGTAGTATAGTGTCTATCAGGATTCGAGCGATAGAAAGAAATTGGGATAAGTATCTTAGTTTACCTGGTGCTCAGTATATATCTAAATCATCAAATATTGTTATTCCGGTTGTCAAATGGTTATTAGTTGATCCCAGTATCGATATTGGTCAAGCAGCTTATGATATTGTATTCAGTGGGGAAAATGAAAAATTTAACATACAGATAAAAAGAGTATCTCGTAGTGGTCGAGCGATTATGGTGTCATTAGCAGCATTAGGTGGCGGTGGGGGTTATGTTTTACCAAGTATTATATCAAAACAAGCTGGTCAAAATTTTATAGAATACACATTGGGGCAACCGAATATTGCCAATAAAGCTGCAAAGATTTTGATGAAGAAGGTGCGATAGAATGAGAAAATATTGGACCAAAGAAGAAATAAATATACTGATTCATTATTATGAAGACAAAGGGGGCATAGGTTGTATAAATCTATTAAAAAGAACACAACTAGCTATTCGCAAAAAGGCCAATAAATTAGGATTATCAACAAAAGCAACATTTGGTGGCACGCCGTCAAAGAAACATATTTTGAAACGATTAAGTTTATCTAGAGGTTTTGTTATGTGCGCGAAACACGGATATACTATACATTATTTGTTATCATCTCGATCTCCAGTTTGTTTGATGTGTAGAAGAAGGTGGGACAAAAAACGTTCCCAAAAATTATCAAGAAAATTACAGACCAATAGGTTGCAGATGAAAAGATACAAAATTCCAATATATAACTATGCCAATAGATTACGACGCACATTGAGATTTTATTCACATGGTGAAATAAGTTTTTCTAAACACCTTCCATATTCTTCTCGTCAATTGTGCGATCACTTAGAGAATATAAAAAAACAACAGGATAATCGTTGCCCTATGTGTCAAGTATCTTACGATATTACTGGGTATGACATAGATCATGTAACACCGGTTTTTGTAGCTAAAGATACAAAAGAAATATTACAATTATTTGCTTTAAGCAATCTTTCCTTATTGTGTCCACCATGTAACAGACATATAAAAAGAGACGATGATATTAAAGCAAGACATAGAAGGGAAGGTGTGATCAGGTGTCATTAGATTTTAAAGGAATTGATCCCGCTGGATTTGGGGGATATGCTCTTACAGACCAACTACTTTATAACCTTAAGTGGTTCATAGACTGGGGTCTACTGAACAATGGTGCTTACGGAATTTATGAATACGATTCGTCAAGTTGGTATGATGATGACGAAGCTAGATTACATCTAGTTCCCGACGAAAGATATGAATATGGACGAGTTTGGAATGGCGCGGGCCGTGAGTTTGTGTGGGAAAGCGGTGTATCTCTTGGCGGTGGAGCCGTTAATCCATTCCGTGTATCGGGTGTGTATATCGATGGCAATTTTTACCCAATTTCCAATACTGGCATAAATAGACATCATGTGGATTATATGAATGGTCGGATTATATTTGACGAACCCAAAAATGCCGAAACCGATATCCGTGCCGAATATTCTCGTAGATCAGTACATGTTGGATTCGCCGATGATCCTGATTTTCGAACACTGATGATGAAATCATTGGAGGAATTCCTGTCAGACACTTCTCCGTCTGGCAACCCAGCCCGAGAGCATCAAATTTGGTTGCCGAGTATTTTCATTGAAGATTCTACCGGTAAGGGAAGAGGGATGCAGTTAGGTGGCGGGCAAATAAAAACGAGATACATAACTTTCCATATTTTCGCAGATACTCCTCAAGACCGAAATTTGTTGAAGGATTGGTTGGATTACCAAAGTCGCAGTACATTTTGGATGGCGGATTTGAACAATATAACTTTCCCGTTTGATCAATATGGGGATATTGTGTCTGGAATAACAAATTGGGTTGATATGGTATCGGCTTACCCATGGAAGCGATTAAGAGTTGTGGACGGTACTTCAATGACACTTAATTCATTAAACTCTCAGTTATTCAGGGCTCGTGTGATCTGGGAGGTTGAGATAGATTTTGGAAAAATTTAACACTTGGATTGCATATAGTTGGTGTATAAGTAATACAAGGAGGTAAAGCCTATGCAGGACAGAAAAGCAAGGTCAGATCGGTGGAGACCAGAAGAAGTTGTCGTACAGGAGATAATCAGGAAGTACGAAGGAGGAATGTCGGCTAGACAATTGGGGTTTGAATATAAAGTCGCCGATGTTACCATCACATTTCTATTAAAGAGACGCGGTGTTTTTATAAGAAATCGTAGTAATGCCAAACGAACGAACCAAATAAAAGAAGATATTTTTGATATAATAACTGAAGAAAGTGCTTATTGGATAGGTTTCATTCTTGCTGATGGGAATGTTTATCATCCACCGAAGAGGTCGAAACAACTCAATATTGGATTAGCAGAAAGGGATTGGGAACATTTAGAGCAATTCAAGAAGTTTGTTGGTTCAAATAAGAAATTGTACTATAATAATGGTGGGGTATTTTTGAGTATATATTCAAATAAGATTGTTGAGAAACTAGTTGAATATGACATCGTTCCCAGAAAAAGCAAGATAGCGAAAGTGCCCTATATTCTGAAAAACAATCGACATTTTTGGCGAGGAATGATTGATGGAGATGGATGGGTAGGGAAAAGAATGCTTGGTTTATGCGGTACATTAAATATTATTACACACTTTAAGATATTTATTTGTAATTTATCCGTAGAGATACCAGATGTTGCAATTATACCCAAAACAGGTTGCTACGAATGTCGTTATCAAGGTGGGTATGTAGATAAGCTTTTATCTGCTATATATCCCAGCAACAGTATCGGTTTGGATCGTAAGTTTTCGGTTGTTCGTGGTGTATAAGTAGTTAGTGGATAGATTTTGGGAATTAAGGTTGAAGTGAAAGGTGAGTGATTAAAAGTGCCGAACTCGCGAATTTTTTACGCAATTCAGGCTCTCGGATTTGCTGAGCACGGTGTCACTGGTTCTGGCGTCGGAGGTTTATTTGATCCGTCTGGATTTATAACTGCACATGGTGTGCAGAGTGTGGGTCTGAACACAACGTTCAATCTTGAGCAGTTGTTTGAGTTAGGTCAGTTGGAGCTTTATGAGAATATCGAGGGCATTCCTGATATCGAGTTGACAGCCCAAAAGGTGCTCGACGGTTATCCATTGCTATATCACCTTGCCACACCAGGTGCGACATCTGCGACTCTGGTTGGACGTTCAAATGAACGGTGTTTCGTGGCTCTGAATATTTATTCTGATACTCTTGATAATGCATCGGGTACGCCTTTGCAATCAGTGGGTATGTCTGGAATGTATGTTTCGGCATTAACCTACACGATGAATGTAGAAGGGAGTTCTACCGAAGACGCTACATTTGTTGGCAACAACAAGGAATGGACAGCAAGTGGTCTGACACACTTCTTACCGTCTTCGTTTGATGGGTCCGACGAACCCATGTCTCTTTCTGCGTCTGGCGGCGTTGCACAAAGAGAGAACGTTTTGATGGGCTCTGGTTGTTCGATGTCTGCTAACGGTACTATTACCGGTGTGAGTGGGAGTATTTGGCCAACTGAAATTGATGGTATTGATGGTAATGGATGGAATCTGATATCTGGAGATTCGTATAGTGCCCATCTTCAAACAGCTACTGTTTCAACCGATCTTGGTCGCGAGGAACTATTTGAGCTTGGCCGTAGGGGGCCGTATCATCGGTTTGTTTCGTTCCCAACCGAGGTAACGTGTGCTATCGACACCACATCGTCTGAGGGTGACTTGATTGACGCCCTGGCTGATCCTGTCGGTGGTAGCAATCTTACTAATCAAAAGATTTTCATCTGGGTTGAAGAAGGAACACGAATCAATCTTGGTGCTAAGAATAAGCTGGCGTCTGTGACCTATGGAGGGGGAGATGCGGGCGGAGGAAATGTGGCGGTCACATATAACTATTCGAATTTCAATAGTTTACGCGTCACTCACACAGCCGATCCGGCAGGACTTCCAACGTAAAATTCGCAGTTTAATTTATGACAAATGAATCGGGGTGGTTTTAGGACCACCTCGATTTTTTATTTTTTGTGAAACAAACCCCTGAGTACAACGTATAATGTATGTAGGAGGAATCGATATGCCAGCCAACAAAGAAACATTGAAACATCGCAAGGAACACAATCTGTGTCCAAGGGACGGTAAGCCAAACGCCCCAGACAGAAAGATGTGTAAGTCATGTTTGGTTAAATTTGCCGTGAAGACTGAACGATATCGACAGCGGAAAATAGACGGTGGACTCTGCACAAATTGTGGTGCAGAAGAACCAGTGGGTAGTTCTAGATTGTGTCGAGGGTGCAAAGATAAATCATCAACTTATATGCACGATTCGCACATTAAGAGATATGGGACTAGGAAACAGTCTGGTCAATGTACTTTATGTGACAACGATGCTGTTGTGGGCAAAACAGCTTGTCGGCCATGCTTAGACAATAGAGCATCTATCAAACGAGCTAAACACGACAAAAACCAGCATGATGGTCAATGTTCTCAATGCGGTGGCGATCTCGGAAATTCAACGGGCAAAAGATGTCAGACCTGCATCGACAAGCGGAATGACTGGTATCAAGGATCGACAACCCAAACCAAGGATAAAGCAAGGCGAGATGAAAATCGTGAAGTCGTTCTTAAACATTATGGTGGAAAATGTATCTGTTGCGGTGAAAATGGGCCATGTTTTTTGGCGATAGACCACATAGAAGGCGATGGCAATACTCATCGTAAAGCAATAGGGAAATATGGATCGGGGTTTTACAAATGGTTAGTGGACAATGATTTTCCAAAAGAATTTCAAATCCTCTGCCACAACTGTAATATGGGTAAACGTTTCAACGGCGGTATATGTCCTTGTGGTAATTGTCGTGAATCAATAGAAAACGTGGAACGTGTATTCAAGATTGTCAATGATTTGCTGAAAGACAAAAAACAAGTGACACTAAAGGATGTGGCCCAACCTCTTCGCGTAGCAATTACGGGCACAGCTATAAGTCCATCAATTATTGAAAGCATGATGCTGTTGGGGAAAGAATCGACGATACGCCGCATCCAACGATGCATCGACACTACGAAAACCAAATAATTTTCGGACCACAAAAATTTTGTTTTTGTTGGAACAAGGGGGATGATTAGACGTATAATAAGGTGTCGGCGTGTCGCCGCCACCGTAGGCTGCGCACCTTGCAAGTTGCTGTTTAGGGGAAAATTATGAAAGTAGTAATTGAAATTAACATCAATAATATGTCAGAGAACACCGAAGGTCCATTTGTGCGTTCGCAGGTAACAAGAACCCTTGAGGTGGGTGGAGCAGAGCCGACCAAGGTAGTATCGGAACTAATTATAGCTATGGAAAAGCAATGCTGGAAGTTCAATCAAGATAGCAGCATCGTGCCGCTCTCGGGTGCTACGCACACTCAAAGAACAGTGGAAGGTGATATGTTATCGGAACAAAAGAATATAGAAGATTTTCGAGACAAGATAGAGTGTGATTATAGGAGTGTTACACTTTGGAGTGGTTCTTTGGGTGGATGTTTTGGATCAATACTTTGTCATGAATTACATCATGGTGGAGTAGGTGATGGGTTGCATTTCAAAGCATTGGCTCAAAAATGGGATATTTCAGTATCATTTTTGGGAAAAGTAATAGCCGATCACTGTGATAGATTGTGCGGAGTATAGGGGAGAAATTTTATGTCAAACACATCAAGTTACACTATTGGTTACAATAGTAGTTTTCGATGTCCCGTATGTATAACACTGTTGTATGGAAACGAGACTACACATTTCGAGATCACAGATAAACAAGCTCATGATTTATCACAGATGTTGAAGGAAGTAAATCCGCCCCCGCATGTTAGTTTTTATTTCACAACAGAACAAAATATTAAGTATGCTGTTTATTGGGAAGATAATGATACTATTGTTATAAAATGGAGGCCGATTGCTTTTACATTTTGGCGTGGTAAAACTACCCTTAATCGCACACTTGCATTAGCTTTGTCCGATAGTATAAAAGGTTTTTTCCGTAAGTCAGTTCCCTCTGAACCAAAATCAAGTTTGAATGAAGACCCGATGGCTGGTGCTCAAGAAAGGACGAATGATAATTTAAGGGGTGTTTTCAGATGATCTATTTTGTAGTAGCTCAAAGTGAAGAAGATGGTCAGTGGAAGCTTTTCGGTCCCTGGAGCTATATTGAGGGAGCCGATATTGAGATAGCCAAACTCACCGATGATCCAGTGTACTCACAAGTGGAACTGGCTAGGGTGTTGACGGACGAAGATAACCCAGATAGGGGAGAGTGGTTGGCCGCTGATAGGCACAAGCCATGATGGAGTACCCAAAACATTGGCAAAAGAGATGCAATGTTTGCTCTGAGCCATGTGATATGATTGATGGTCCCTGTTGTTGTGGTGCTTGGCACGACCTGAAAGAAGAGTGGGTTTGTTCCATGATCGCCGAATATGGTTTAACAGAGATTAATGGTCTTCGCATGTGTTTTGCTGTCGATAAACAACTTACTTGGATTGGTCCTATTGATGCGTATACCAAATTGTGGGAGAGTATTAAAGAAGGATTTCTCGGAGAGAAACAAGGACCGAAGCATACAGTAGAAGAAAATCAGAAAAAAAGGACCGATAAAAACTTAGGGGGTGTATTCGGATGAATATTGAACAACTTGAAAAAGCAAGCGAATCTTATTACAATGGCAGTCCGATAATGACAGATGTCGAGTTTGATGCCATTGTTATTGAGCTACGCAAGAGCTATCCAAACCATCCATTTCTGAAGCGCATAGGCGCACCCGTACCCGGTAAGTATAAGGTGAAGCACAAGATTCCCATGGGCAGTTTGGACAATGCTAATAATGAGAAGGAGTTTTGGGCGTGGATTCCAAATAAGGCATATATCTGTCTTTCCCACAAATTAGACGGTTCTTCGCTGGAACTTATTTATCAGAACGGTTCATTTGTACAAGCCATTACTCGTGGCGATGGAAATGTTGGAGAAGATGTAACAAAGAATGTTCTGCGATCTAGTAATGTTCCGCTTTCGATTGATCCATCTATCGTTTCAGTTAGATGCGAATGTCTAATTCATAAGGATGATTGGGCGGGACATTTCAGGGGTGATGCTAATCCACGAAACTCTGCTGCCGGGACGCTACGTCGCCACGATGGCCACAACGCAAAGTATCTTCGGTTTTATGCATTTGATGCTTTGATGGATACCGATAATTACACCTTGTACAATTTAGAATCCGAAGATAGTGTTCTCTGTATGCTCGGAGAATGGTTTTTTACGCCAGATATTATATCCTCAAAACATATAAAGTATCTCACCGAATGGTGCCAAGAAGCAGAAAACAATCGAGACAAATTTCCCTATGAAATAGATGGAGTGGTAGCGAAAATAGATGATCGTGCCAAATCTCAAAAAATGGGCAATCGAGATGGTCGTCCAAAAGGTCAGATTGCCGTTAAGTTCAAGCCTCGTGGTGGTGAAACTATTTTAAAGAACGTGGTGTGGCAAGTTGGTCACACTGGCGCATTAACTCCTGTTGGTGAAGTAAATCCTGTGGGCGTTGGTGGGACCACCATCAGTCGTGTTACTCTATGCAACATGGACGAGATTGAAAGGTTAGGAATACGTATTGGTGATATTGTAGAGGTTGTTCGGGCGGGTGATGTTATCCCCAAGTTATCTAAACTTGTTTGTTCTAATACAGAGAGCGTTGAGATTGAACCTCCAAGGAAGTGTCCGGAGTGTGGGAGCAAGACAGAAAAAGATGGGGCGAGGCTTTATTGTAAAAACGACGACTGTCCTGGGGTATCATTTGGTCGTGTTCTGACATGGATTAAGAAGAGGAATATTTTACATATTGGAGAAGGTTTGGTTAAGTCTGCTACAATAGACGAGACTCGTCAATTATATGTTCTATCTCATGCCGACTGGGCTAGAGTTAAAGTAGGTAATGGGGTATGGGGCAAGAAAAGAGCATCTAGCGTAATGGCAGCTTTGGAAAAATCAAAGAATGTTACATTAGCCGACTTCTTGGGGTCTATTGGAATACCTGGATTTGGAAGGAGATTGGCTCATCAATTGTGTGATAGTCTAGATAATAGGCCCAATAGCCAATTGACACTCAGTGATATGTTTCAGTTACTGCCATCACTAATAATGAAACGGGCGGGATTTGGAGAATCTAGAGCCTATGATTTTTGTAATTGGTTGAGAAAATACAGAAAAGAAATTAATGATCTAGCTTCGTTTATGAATTTTGAGAATCAACCAAACACAAAAAGTGAGGGTGGGGCTTTTGATGGAGAGACAATCTGTTTTACTGGAAAATCTCCAAAGACTCGCCCAGAAATGACAGCCCTGGCGGAATCCGCTGGTGCTTCAGTTAGTAGTTCGGTTAGCCCAAATACGACCATTCTGGTGATAGCCGACACCAAAAATACATCATCAAAGGCTCTCAAAGCCCGAAAATTGGGAATTAGGATGATACTTCCAGAAGATTTTTTGTCGGAAATTGGAGTCTGAGGTGTATAAAATATGCGAACGGAGGCGTTGAGCAGGCGTCAATGTCGAGTCACGTCACCTTGCGCGTCGTTCGCTACCTTAGTTGATCGGGGGTCCTGATACGGCCCCCGTCTTTTATGGGACGATATATTTTTTGATTTTTTATGAAACAACCACCAGAGTTGTTCGTATAATAGGGTGTGCAGAAAAGTATCTTTTGGAATAAAACGGAGAAATCTAATGTTGAATAAGTTGGCTGGAATGATTATCCCGAAGAAGAAGCTGCGGGGTATCGAATTGATTGATGCAGTAGCGGGTCGTTTTAATACCATGATTGAAGAACTCGATGAGGGAGTGTCGGATTGTCGGATGGAGCAAAACGGTATCCGAGATCAAATTGAATCACTCAATCAGAGAAGTGCTTCATTGAACGCATCGGTTGAACGAGCTTCGACAATTGCCACAAATCTCCGATCTTTGCTGGGAGAATAACACTTTTGTGTCTTGCTAATAACAGGGTCTTTTGGCAAACTGGAGAGAAAATGGAAAAGCTAAAAATCGAAATGATTTCAATTCCCATGAAAACGTACGATCAACTAATTAAAGATCAGAAATGGCGACAAGCATTGGAGGCTGCTGGCGTGAACAATTGGGAAGGATATGAATTAGCATTGGAATCTATCAGTGATTAAAGTATATCAGGTTAATTGGCGGATACCTGACGGTGGTCAATATATTCCACCAGACTCCGTTGGTGGTGGCGATTATTATCGAGACAAATACAGAACAGATATTATTCCAGCCACAAGTATTAAAATGGCTAGAGAAATTGTTGAAGAAGCAAGGCCGTCAGCCAAAGTGACTAAGGTAAAAATTCTTTCAAAATTGGAGGTGTAGTTGTGAACGAATGTATCTTAAATCTCGGTCCTTTTAACGATTGTGTTGATGTGCTTGAGGATGGATGTGTTGCTAGATATGGTCCATTAGGTGGTGATGTAGTATCCTGTTTTTCGGGAAAAGGGGATATATGTGAGGTCGGCGTATTAACTGGATCAGATGATGTTACAATACCAATGCTCACGCTGGGGTTAGCTGCTGATAAAAATACTCAAAAAAATCGCCAGAAACTCATAGGGGCTATTGAACTGAAAGTATTGGGTATGATTTATTATCTGGCAAGTAAATGTGAAATTGAATTGAATTTATCAAATGTTGTAATACCCATTAAATCAGTTGTTTTTAAGCTTGATGGTCGTAAGAGATTGTGTATTACGGCAGTATTGGGTGTTGCCATGTTTGAAGGTTCGATGACTAGGATTTTGGTTCAAGCAAAGTAAATGGGGATGACTTAGTTTCGACAGGGTCGAAGAAGGTGGTGTTGCGTGCCGAGGTTGTCAGTGGGCCTCGTAAAACAACTGGCAAACGTCTTAATTGACGAATCCAAGTTCCGAATGGCTGCGTAAGTAGCCCGTCAACCGGAAGACGCCTACTATTCCGCAAGACGACGACCAGTGGGCTAGCATTGGTTTGACACCTGACCGGATCGATGCGAAACAATAGTCGGGCATGGAAAAACGAAAGCTTGTCGATTGGCGTTTGTGGCTCCGAGATTTAAATAATCGACTATGCACGTAGAAGCATGATTGGATTGATTTCTGGACCGGGGTGCAAATCCCCGCATCTCCACCAAAATAAATCGCCTTGCACGAAGGCGTTAAGGAATATGAGATGAAAATGTTGATTGATGAAAATCGTCTTCAGAACAGAATTTCTGAGATGGCTTCGGAGATTGATGAGTACTATAATAGTCAAGATTGGTATCGCACGACACAAAAGCCGGTGATTGTCATTGGTGTACTTACTGGTGCCATATTTTTCATGGCTGATTTGGTACGAAAATTGTCTATTCGTATGAAGTTAGATTTTATTAGGACTTCGACGTATCCTGGAGAATCTATTACAGCACAGGAGCCTAAAATTCTTGTTCCTCCAACAGTATGTTTGCATGACGCCCATGTGTTGGTGATCGACGACATATTGGATGCTGGTAAGACGCTCAAATTGGTGAGAGATGATCTGGAGTGGTCGTATCCAGAAAGTATTAGGGCGGCTGTACTGCTGCGTAAGCCAGGGAAAGCACCAAATGATGTAACGGCTGATTTTGTTGGATTCGATATTCCCGACGAGTTCGTTGTGGGTATGGGTCTTGATTATGATGGAAAATATCGTGAGTTGCCCTACGTGGCAGTTTGGAGTGGAAATGAATTTAGCGCAAGCAAAAGCAAAGTTGAACAGTGTAAGTAAATCTACAGCCACTAAGCATCCGAAAGTTTTAGTTTCGGAATTGTGCGCTGTTGTAAAGTTTCTATTGGATGAGGTTGATCGGATAAAGACACCGATTCTTTCTGTGCTTCCAAAGCGACTACCGGAAGATTTGGTATTTAGACCGCAACGAAGACAACCACCAGAAGAAGGACCTCCGCAATCAACGCCGTCTCCAGAACCTTCGAGAATACCATATGATCCGGACCTAAAGCGTGAGCGTCGTGGTAATGCAGGGGATGCAACGTAAGTTTTAACAGGAGAAAAACCGATGGCCAAATTTTATTGTCAGAGTGGATCATTCAAGACTATTGTTGACGCACCAGACAACCGTTCAGCTATTAGTAAGTTTTCATCCAAACTGATTCGATCTGAGGCGTCTCATAACTTGTTCTTAACTATGGATGAGCGAGGTTTTGATCGTTGTAATCATATTCCCATATCTTTGATTCCCTTCTTACGAGATGCGGGAGTTAAATTGCCACCGGATGAAGTGTTAATAGAGAATGCTCGTGAATGTTTGGGTTTGATTGACATGGATGAAGATCAAAAAAATTGGCTACTCAATGGAGTGCAAGATAATGAATGATGATTTAAGTTTTATAAAAATACAACCATCCAACGCTATAATGCGTGATAAAGAAGGCAGAACAGTAGCTTTGATTTGGATATTTAGGCCGGATGTTGCTATGGAAAAGCAGTGTTGGTTTGAAACACCAGATATTGTCGATGGTGATTTTCTATGTATCGAAACTGGTTCTGATAAAATTCCGATAAGCTGTAAGTTGGTATATCGAGATTCAAATGGACCAGATGAATGGGAACCTATTGGTGATAAAAAGATACTCGAATTCTTCAAATTTTGTTGCGATCTGCTCAAGGATGGTGAAATGAAACAACTTGGTGGCGAGATTCTTAAAGACACATTCTTCGGAGATACAAGATAATGTTCGAAGTAAAAGAACACACATGCGATATTGTTGAGATAAAACTTGAGCCACATCCCAACGCTGATTCTTTGAGTCTCGTTATGGTTGGTGATTTCCAATGTGCTGTTCGCACTGAGGATTGGAAAGATGGTGATCTGGCAGTTTACATTCCACCGGACAGTGTTGTACCACAAACCAAGGATTTTGAATTTCTTGGTAAGCATCTCCGTATCAAGGCTCGCAAACTTAGGGGAGAATGGTCTGTGGGCCTATTGATCCCCTCGCCCCAAGGAGCTAAAATTGGCGACGATTATATGGATAAGTTGGGAATCATTCATTACGAACCACAGATAAGTGGCAACTTCACAATGGGTGGAGATAATGTTCGACCACCGAAACAAGGGGATTTCCCTAAATATGATGTGCTCAACTTTCGTAAATATTCAGAACTCTTCAATGACGGCGAAGAGGTAATAGTAACTGAAAAAATCCATGGTTGTGTGAATTCCCAGGCACTGATATCTATGCCCAATGGTGAACGCCACAGAATGCAAGATTTGGCCGATACAAATTACAACGGAGAAATTTTGGGATATGATTGTACCTCTAATACCGTAGTGACCACTCGTGTCCGTCGTGTATATAAAAATGGTTTAGGAGATAAATGGCTTAAAATTAAATTTGACCGACACAGGGCCGGTAGAGGAAGCTATTTTGGTTCATTAAAATGCACACCAGATCATAAGATTTTTGTTGTTACTCAAAACAATTTCGGCGATAATGATAATGGCTTTATAGAAGCTACACACCTGGCAGAAGGAGACACAATCAGACTGTTACGATCAGAATTTGATCTTACTCCAATACAGGAACAGGTCTTAATTGGCAAGATGTTGGGTGATGGCAGTTATAGCCACAATGATTATACGGGTTTTGTTAGATTCTGTCACAAGAAAGATCATGAAGATTATTTAGTTTGGACAGAAGAAGCATTGGGAGAAATATGCGGCAATAGGCAGACAGAATGCATTAGCGGGTATGGGACACGGATGGTCAGAAGTAAAACCGTTTCTAATGCATTTATTAAGGATTTATTTGATGATTGGTTCACCAGCAATAAAAAGGAAGTGCCGACATCTATTATACAAAAACTTGGACCCATAGCATTAGCGTTTTGGTACATGGATGACGGAAATTTGTGTCACCACGAGAACCAGGAAGACAGAGCGTTGTTCTCCACAAATGGATTTTCCGAACAAAGCGTTGACAATCTTGTATTAGCATTAGCGAAGTTCGATATTCATGCCATTAAATATCAATCATCCGGTTGGCGAATTAGATTAAATTGTGACGATGCTGAAAAACTCTTTCTAGTTATTGCCCCATATGTTCCCCAAATTATGCAATATAAATTACCAGAACGTTATCGTGGTCATAAAGGGTGGATGCCAAGTAAAGATAATGTATACAAACAGATATGCGTAGATCAAAAGATTACTCAAATAGATCGCATAGAAGAAAATAGACAAAGATATGATATAGAAACTGACACGCACAATTATTTTGCTAATGGTGTATTGATTCATAATTGTAATGCTCGCTTTACTTGCGTTGACGATGTTATATACTGTGGGTCTCGTCGTTTCTGGAAGAAGGAAGACTCCAATAATCTATGGTGGAAAGCACTACACCAGAACACAGCATTGGAAGCATGGCTCAGGCATCATCAGGACCTGGTTGTATATGGAGAGATATTCGGTCAGGTTCAGAGTTTGAAGTACGGAGCAACGGGGGATCGTATTTTATTCGCGTCCTTTGATATCCGCAGAGGTAGTCAGTGGCTTGATTTTGATGAAGCTCACGAAATTGGTGCCCCATTGCCGTGGGTTCCGTTGGTTTATCGTGGACCATTTGACAAGGATATGGTGCTTGAGTTTGCAGAAAGGGATAGTTTATGGCCCGGTGCGCAGCATTATCGGGAAGGTGTGGTTATTAAACCTGTACACGAACGAACAGACAGAAAAATTGGCCGTGTTCAGTTGAAAGTGGTTGGGAACCGTTATCTCAGTAAAAGTTAATGGAGAGTTATCCAAATGATAAGAACCATTGAGGTAGAATCGCAGACAGAAGAACTTTATACCGTTTGCGTAAAATCGATGGACATCAACGACAAATGGGGTCCAATATGTGATAACGGTGAAGGCAATTGTATGAATGTATACAAAACTATAGAAATAGCCCAAAAAAGAGTTCATAGTTATCAAGATGATCACCAAGAGGCTAAGGTAATGCGTATACATTTTAGTACAATCAAACAAGGAGAATGAAAGCGATGCCATATATTTCTAAAGATTCTCGTGCGGAACACGATGATGAAATCAATGAACTTGCTATTAAGTTGAACGAATTGGAAAACGATGAGTTGTCGGGTCATCTTAATTATGTCTTTTTCCGTCTTGCTGGATTACTATGTCAAGAAGACGATCTTAGCTATGCAAGAATGGCGGTAGTTTCTTCTGCTATGTCGGAAGCTCAGGCTGAGTTTCGTCGGAGGGTAATGGCTCCCTATGAGAATGAAAAGATCAAGGAAAATGGGGATGTGAAATTATGAGAATAAAGTGGATTGGCATGTCACCAAAGAAGGTGAAGGTTTATTGGTGGAGACGATATTTCACATTTGTTCGTGGTGGAAAATATACACCAAATGGCGAATGGTGTGCATTATATCTCGGTCCACTATATTTTATGTGGAAACCTCTGTTTGTAAAACATAAATCAACAAAATAGTGTAACTAAATATTGAAATACGAAGAGGTGTAGCTCAATTGGGGTTGGTAGCTCAGTGGTAGAGCGTCGGTCTGAAGAGTCGAGTGTCGTTGGTTCAAATCCAACCCAACCCAATGTTGATGCGGGATGGCGCAGTCTGGTCAGCGCGGGGCACTCATAATGCTCAGGTCGCCAGTTCGAATCTGGCTCCCGCTATTGTTTTAGAAGGAGAAAGTGATGTTGAGGATAAGAAGTGCTAGTTTCACAGGCATGATCGAAGTCAGATTTGATCATAAGATTTGTGGACCAAACGAGATAAAAGATGTGACAGGTGTTTCTGTTGATGGAGAGCGACGATGTTCTTTGGTTACAGTCAGTCTGGAAGGTAATGTCGTTGGTCGTGGAATGGCTATTTGTCATCCTGGAGATAATTTCTGCCGAGCCGCAGGAAGAAAGAAGGCTTTATCCTATGCTGTTTTCCCGCTCAAAAAAGAGGACAGAAGGGAAGTTTGGCGAGTATATTTAGGGACATGTAATAGCTAGAAAATGCCACCGTATCTCAATTGGTAGAGGACCGGTTTTGTAAATCGGAAGTTGACGGTTCGAGTCCGTCCGGTGGCCTTGGAGGTTTGTATGCACATTTTCATTCTTGAAGATAACAAATATCGTATGGTTAAATTCCGAAGAGAGCTTATCGGGCATAAGATAGATCATGCAGAGACGGTCGAACAGGGTACCAGTCTTGTTGTGGCAAATAAGTATGATCTACTTTTTTTGGATCATGATCTTGGTGGAGAAGAGATGGTAGATTCATCCAAAGGTAGCACTGGTTACAAACTAGCTGAATTCATCGCTTCATTTACTCCCAACAAAGAGACTCCGTGTGTGGTACATTCATGTAATCCGGCTGGTTCTGCCAACATCGTTCGCGTGCTTCCGCACGCTGTCAAGATACCATTCATATCCCTAGATATCACATCTGTTGCTAAGTGGGTGGAAAAATGCCAATAGACAGGTGTACCAGTTGTGGTCGCACTACCAACAGTGCTACTTCAAATTATTGGTCTAGAACTGAAATAGATGGCAAGACACCAAAGAAGTTTGGGGTAGCCACACAATGCCACGCCGCTTTCGTTAATGGGAAATGGGTAGAAGGTTGTGTGTATAATGATATTAGTTCTATGCAGAAAAAGATGTTGAAAAAATTGCTAGAAAACGGGGATATTTAAACTATGGGACAAAGCAGAAAAAGAAAAAAACAACTACAGAGAGAACGGATGATTCAACATAGAGGGGGGACCGAGATGCCGCCACCAGATCAGGATATACTTAATTCTATTGGTAGTCCAAATGCTTGGACGCCCGCAGTTGAAGATGCTTGGCTGAAAGAACTTCATAAAATACCAGTAGGTGAGATTTATAGTAGGTTTCCCCCAATGAAAAAACCGGGGAACGTTAGTTTAAGAGGGAAAAATAATGGGGGGTAATGAAATGCGTAAGATTTTGTGTACACTCTTGCTCACGATTTGTCTTTTGGGATGCGGCGGTTGTAAATTAATAGAGGGCATGGTCAGCAACGTTGGTACTTGGGATTTGTCTGCGTGTGTTGATGGATTCGATACTTGTTGGGAGCTTTTTACTGATAATACTGATAAATTCGAAGATGGCTTCGTTGATGGGATGAACACCCTATTCCCATAAGGGTCCTAGGAATCGCTGTAATGGCCACTGCTGCCTTTTTGTGTCTTGCTTGGGGTCTTGGACCCCTAAAACCAGTAATGGGGAGTTAATGGAAAATGTTGAAGATTTTTAGAATTCTTGCTGACAAAATAAGTGGAGCTAATAGGCCTGTGGGTCCGGTTCTTGGAGTTAAACCCTTGGGTCCACCGCCTCCGATGCCTCCTCCGAGCGATGAAGTTTTGAAAATAGAGATTGAATTTTTTGAGCAACACAGAAAAGAATGGTATGACTATCATGCTGGCAAAATAGCCCTAGTCAAAGGTGCCGCTATTCATGGATTCTTTGATGATTACGGGAATGCTTTAAGTGCTGGATATGATAAATTTGGCGTTGTATCATTTTTAATTAAAGAAGTACAACTTAAAGACGAGGTAGTTTTTATTCCCACTCGATATTTATATTCGGGTAGAGGTAAACCAGCACCAATTGAGTTGGAAGAGGGTGATATAGATGACGGATTGGAACAAGGAACTCAAGAGGGCAACGGAGCGGGTAGTGGAAGTGGCGACTGCTGTGATTCGAAAAAAGGGGAATAAGTTTTGTATTTATAGCAAAACTGGGAAAAATCTTGGGTGTTACCCAACTAGGAAACAGGCCCAAGATAGGCTCGCCCAAATAGAGATGCATAAACATATTGAAAAATAGAGTTGAATCAATAATGAATATCGACAAGCAAACTATTTTTGTACTCTATAGACAATTCGGTCAATGGAACAAGGTAGCTTGTCATCTGGGCATCAGTGATGGACGTTTATCAGAATGCGTAAAAGATTGCATATTTTTCGATCTAAAGAGGAAAATAATTTTGTGTGTCCCAATTCGTGGAGATATCCAAAAAGTAAAAATCAAAATCAAACTAACAAAAGTCTTTCATTTCGGGCAACTATTACTAAAAAGCAATTACTAGAAGCTTACAAAAAATTAGGTCAATGGCAAAAGGTGGCTATACATTTTGGTGTTACCCACTCTTATATTATTAAGGCAAGAAAATGGTTAAATATTTTTCAACCCACCAAAACTAGAGGCTATAACTATGGTGGTGTAAATTCTAAATTTTATCTTGGTAAGTATGCAGACAATCGAGGATACATTATTGTTAACAGATATCATCCAGACAATACCAAAGATTATAATACTTATGAACATGTTTTAATTATGGAAGCACATATGGGAAGAAGCTTAGAATTGGATGAACAAATTCATCACGTCGACGGCGATAAATCTAATAACCACATAGATAATTTGGCTTTATGTAATTCGGTAAGCCATCGACATATTGAAAGACAATTACAAGAAATAGGGTATGGGTTAGTGAAAAATGGTCTTATAACCTTTGACCACGCATCTAATTCATATAAATTGAAGAAAAATTCAAACACACAAAAGGAGCGAACGATTAATTTCAAAGCGTTGGAAGAAATGATTGTTGTATCTGTACCGGATGCTCGCCCCGCTTTGTTTAAGAACAAAGAACTTGTTGCTCATTCTCGTTCTTCCATGCGTCAAGTAACATTTCAATTTATATCGGACGAGACATTGATTCTTGTCGTTTTGATAGACGAGCATATGAAAAGATCAGAACGAACATGCGCAGTAGATGATACGCACACGATTTCTGAGATAATTAAATGGTTGAATGGGGGCTAATTTAGTTTGCCTGCCATGTGTAGGTGGAGTTCAAGGTGACGTCTTTCTTAGGCGGCGTCATCTTTTTTTATTTTTCTTGAAACAAACGCCCCACTTTGGGGTATAATAGTACTGTAGGAGGAACGACCTATGGGAACGATATGCAGACAAAGTATACCCATTAATTTAGCCGTTGCGTGGAATCCACGCGCACACGGTGGTGATGCGGGCTAGGGTTTACCAGTTTTTTATTGGAAAAGACCCCGGCTCGCAGGAAACTGCGAGCCTTTTTTGTGGAGTATCGGACGTGAAAACGACAGTAGTGAATATTCGAACGCACAAAGCTGTGCGACATAATCAGAATAGTCAAAAGAAGGCTGGACCCTTTTGTGATAGATCGTGCGGTGCAAGTTGGGGAAGAGAAAAACAACTTGATCGTTTGTAGCCCCTGTGACGCAATTGGCGACGTGGCGGTTTTAAGCACCGCTGTCCGAAAGGACTTGCAGGTTCGAATCCTGCCAGGGGTATTTTGGCCTTGTGACGGAATTGGCAAACGTGACGGTCTCAAAAACCGTTGTCCAAAAGGGCTTGTTGGTTCGAATCCAACCAGGGCCATTGAAAGGGAGGTTGCAATGTTGTTAAGATGTGATGACTGCAATAAAAAGGTTTCTTTAGATCATTCGCTATGGGATTCATGGAGGTGTTTAGCCTTTTATCTAGAATTACAATTGACAGAAGAGGAAATAACTGAAAAAACATATCGTGTATTGATGGACCATTTATTGCTTCTCAAACGGTTAGCTATGGATGACGATGAAATTAAGACAGGGTAAACTAGAATGTGAGAAAAAAGGAAGTTGCAGTAAGTCTCTGTTTGAAAGGAGTATATGCTTATGAAGATATATAGACAAGAATTAAAAGAAATTCATATATCCGATGATGCTGTCAGAATAGCATGTGAATTATATAATAAGCACATGATTGACAGAGAATATTTATCTATTCCTCAGTATGACGATATTCCAAAAGAACGAAAACCCTTTTTGTTGATAGAAAAGGTATCAATGGTGATTGACGATGTTATTGAATCAATGAATACATCGTCTAAAAATTGTATAGGCGGATTAGGTATTTAATTAATGTTTTTGGGCTGGTAGCTCAGTTGGTTAGAGCGCGATTCTTATAAAATCGAGGTCGCTGGTTCAAGTCCAGCCCGGCCTATCGAAAGGGAAAAGTATGACGTATGATGAACCGATATGGATTGTGTACGATTCTCGTAGAGGATGGTTTGCTGAAAGTGGAGACAATTCACTACCTCTTATTTTTGATAATGAGAATGATGCCCTTGATGTTGCGGATGAATCACAATTTTGGGAGGTTCATCAGGCATTTATACGACGGGTGATTTAATTTTTTTGCCGTAGTGGGAGTAGACATATGTGGACAATACAGAAGGTGGTCAGTAAAGGTGATTATAACTATGCTGTAGTGCCAGAACATCCATTCGCAACCAAAAGTGGGTATGTTTTAGAACATAGGATAGTAATGGAGAACACCATTGGTCGTCTATTGACAGATCAGGAAATTGTTCATCACAAAGATGGTGACACCAAAAATAATGATCCGACAAATCTCGAAGTACAATCAATAAGAGATCATTCGAGATATCACGGTTTACTGAGAGGCAAGAAAACTGTTTTGTTACGATGTCCATGGTGTGGGGAACAGTTTGTGCGAGATCGGCGTCAAACTTTTCTTTGTAAGGGTGGTAAACATACGTGTTGTTCCAGAGTATGCAGTGGTAAATTGAAGAGAAAATTGCAACTATACGGAATGACATCAGAGATACGTAAAGCAATAGATAACAATGTAATCAAAGTATATCGGGCTGGAAGTTCAATTGGATGAGCATCCGACTTCTAATCGGAAAGTTGTGAGTTCGAATCTCACCTGGCCCATATTTTAGACAGGAGGTATTGCTGATATGTGTGATGTAGAACAAAAGGTCATGGACGCACTTGTTGTTGCATGGAACAATTTCGTCAAGTTGAGATCAACGCATCCAGATGATACCGATGATTTTCGTCGTGGTATTCATGAATGTCAACGCATTATGGGTGTGAGACAACTTAGGCGAATTGATCCCGATCGATGGCCGATGTATAAAAGGGGTAACATTTGATTCATCTTACCCCCATTAACTGGATTTTACCCTATTCTGTTACCTCATTGTGGATAAAAACACCGTCACTTATTATTTATTGACTGTGCAAAAAGGTTGTCTTTTGTGTATAAAAGTATATGAATGTACACAGGCTTGTCCATAAATCTTCTGGGAAAAAGACTATGTCGAAAGAAATTCATGTTACATGGCCAGTTCTTTGCAAAACAGAGCTTGAAGATGTCATGAACAAATTAAATGCCATTTTGGAGAGAATCAACTATCGTGGTGAGGAAGATGTGTTGGTGTTGGCTATGAGGTCGACTATTTCCGCAGGGGAAAAGGCACTTAAAGCACTAGAAGAGGCTTATGGTAAGTAGAAGCAAGAAATGAAATTACAACAGCAATCATCCCAATCAAGTAGTCAACGATCCAAGGGTCGTCTGGGGGATGCTGTGTAGATTCGGATACACGAAAACACAGACCGGGCGACCGAAAGGTTGTTCGGTCTTTTTTTGTGCGCATTGGAAAATGCCAGACAACGGTGTCTAACCGGTCTTGAAAACCGGGGGAGCCTTAAAAGGCTCGGGGTTCGATTCCTCCATTTTCCGTTGAAGGCCCCATGGTGTAGTGGCAACACGGCTGGTTTTGGCCCAGCAGTCCTGAGTTCGATTCTTGGTAGGGCCGTTTGGTGTATAATCATATGAAGATGAATCTGTTTGGTCTTCGGTATGGTGTAATATCGGAATCCTCACAGCCTTGTTTAAGAAAGAGGTAGAATCATGAGTTTAGTAACTGACAATTGGGCAACGAATTTGAATCCAACGCCAAAGCCGTTTAAGATGTGGAAAACGCTTTCTGCGACGGCTGTATCTGGATCGGCAGTAACGGATACTGAGAATTTTTTCAATAGAAATTGTCCATTCGCAGTCAACGTTCTTGGTTTTGAGGTCCACAGCGTTTCTGTGTCTGGCGCAGGATTTAATGGATCTGGATCGGCTCTTACCGTCACCCTACAAAGGGATGCTGTTGTAGATTCGTCTCCAGGGGCACCAGGGGCCGCAGATTGGAATACTTTGGTTTCAGCAAACGCTTCGGGTGTGGCCGCAAGTACTGATAAACTTTTGTTCTCGGCACCAGCTAATTCTGGCGCTGTGATCAATGCTAGTCTTGATAAGACTTACATATCTGTTCCGCAGGGTGGTTCTTTGAGAACGATTTTGTCTGCACAAGCGCGTGACTCCATCGGCGTTGCTGGCTCTACTCCAGTAGAACTTTTGGCAATCGTGACGTGTGTACCAACAGAACTGAAGGATCGAAGATACTTCTAATTCAGAATAGCAAAATAGATTTTCTAAGGCCGAGAGCAAAGCTCTCGGCTTTTTTGTTGATCATTCCTCTGGTGTATAATAATAGCAGAGGATAGGGCCATTGGCCTGGATAGACAGTACCACTGTAATTTTTTGGGACTGGGAAGGTACGATAATGGATGCTGCCGAAAAGGAACGGACTATTGCACAGATAGTTTGCGGAGATATTCCAGCAACTGTTATTACTAAAGATAATATGTCATTTTCATTATTTCTTCACCCCCCTACACCCAAAGAACAAGCAGAAGCTGCGGCAGTTTATTCTGTTGAATATCAGCGAGCTATTCTTTTGGGCCTGTCTAACGAAAACGACACAATAAGTGATATGATTGCTCTTGATCGCTGGAGTAGTCAAAAGGAAATAGAAATCGAAGGATTACAAAAAGACATCCACAACATTCGACGTGGTCTGTTGGATTTTTTGTTCAATAGGAATAAATTAGAAAAGATTCGTGCTCTATTGCGTCGTGCTGAAAACGCCTTGCTTGAAAGATTATCTCAGAGACATGAGTTGTTGCACAAAAGTGCTGAGATTCATGCATTAACTTGTCAACAACGATATATAATCAGCCAAATTACTGAAAAAGAAGATGGCGATCTATTCTGGGATACTAAGGATGATTTTGAAAATTTTGATGACATAAGTGTTATAATACAATTGTGTGAATTCTTTTTCATGAGATCACATATGTCAAATGAAGTCATCCGTGAGTTGGCCAGGTCTCAACAATGGAGAGTGTATTGGGAAATATGTAAAAATACCAACGATTTATTTAGTGGTCCTGTTTCATCATGGTCCTGGAATCAGAGAGAATTAGCTTATTGGTCCACTATATATGATTCTGTTAACGACGCTTACGAGCGTCCATCCAAAGATATTATTGTTGATGACGACTTACTCGATTCATGGTTCATCAGACAAGGGGAAAAAAGCGACAAAAGAACACAAAATAACACGACTCCACAATCGCATAAACCTGGACGTAATGAAGAATTTATTATGGCTGATCAAGAAGGTGCTAAACAAGTTTATAACATGAATGATCCTGGTTCTCGCGCTAAGATTAGGGCTCGCCAAAAGGTGATAGCCCGACAAGGTTCTGTTCGAGAACAAGATATGCCAGATAGTCAGCAAGAGATGAGAGAGCAACTAATGGGAATGCAAAGAAAACGAGTTAAAGACATTAGTCGTAGATAAGGGGATTGGAATGTCTCGGAAAGAGGAAGAATTAGCGGCATTACGGCGAACGCAAAAAGAAGCTAGCAAAGGACGTATTGCTAAGGATTCACAAAATCGTTTAAAGAAGATAGCACATAAAAAATTTAGGACTTGTTTTATTGCCGCTTTGTCTGAATTTGAAAAAACGTTTGGTATTGAATTTTGGGGCCATGGTTTACCAGAGAGTAAAATTACCCCAGAACAAAAAACCAATCGAGTACGTTGGAATAAAGTTCGGAAGAATATTTTGGATAAAGGAAATACTCAGTCGCGTGCATTGGGTATGGAAATCGATCTACATCATGTAGAATTCGAAGGATATCGGATAGATTTTGGAGGAACAAATGGTGGACAATAAAGAGAAAAATACTATCATCAAAACCGTAGATGAAAATGGCAAAAGGTTGGAACTTGTAATCTTAACTCCTGGACATAAAATTTTACAAGATGCACAAATGGTATATAATGTTGAATTAACATCGATGATTAAACAAAGTGTTTCTGGAGGCGATAAGCTTTTATCTAGACAACAACTTGAACAACACCTTGGTGAGTTGGGTATTTGGACAGAGAAAGATGCCAAGCAATTTTTGCGATTACAATTAGAATTACGAGAATCAGAATTGAAATTGAAACAGGGAGGTATTAAAATATCTGAGGCAAAAACTATTGCTTTAGGAATGAAATCAAAAAGAGCACTCTTATTGATTCTTTATGGTCGTCGTTCCCAGTTTGATGCAATTACAATGGAATCTATTGCCGATAATCGAAAGTTCAAATTTCTCATTACTAAATGTGTGGTAATGAGTAAAGATAATATGCCATTTTTCATGAATATTGAAGATTATGAATTAAGACAGAATGAGACATCTGCCGTTGATGCCGTCACGATTTTGGCGGGTCAAATTTATGGATATGACAAACAAATGGAATCCAATCTTACCGAGAATAAATGGTTACAACAATTTAATTTTGCTGATAAACAAGGAAGACTTATTAATGAGAATAATCGACTTATTGATACAAATGGTAATCTTGTGAATGGGGATGGTCGTTTTGTTGACAAAGAGGGAAACCTAGTAGACAATCTGGGAAGGCCCGTGGATGAAAATGGTGATTTTGTGGTAAGCGAAACTAAACCATTTACTGACGATTCAGGGAAACCTCTGAAAATAGAGACAAAGAAACGGACAACTGTGAGAAGTAAAGGCAAAAAGCAGAAGCAGAAATAAAAGGTGATCTGAATGGCACAGTCTTTTGTTCTTGGTGTAAATCTACGTATTCAGCAAATATTGGGCTTAGAACAAGCTAAGCAACAGTTGGCTGGAATACAAATAGGTGGTGTAGGCAAAGTTCAACAACTTTCTGCTGGATTGAAAAGTGTTGGCATAAATGCTTCTACTGCTGCTATTCAGATTGCTAAAGGCGCTAACGTAACCACCAAGCTTGGCAAAAGTGCCCAAAGAGCTGGCAGGGAATTAAAAACTGCCGCCGTAGGTGCTAAAAATTTTGGTGATCAAATTTTCTTAGCTGGCAAAAGATATGCCGCTTTCATAGGCGCTACGGTCATTGCATTTAAGGGCTTGCAATTAATTAGTGTTGGAACGAAATCTGTTATTGAATTCGATCAAGCTATGGTTTCATTGTCCCAAATTATAGATACATCTGTTGATCAACTTGGGGGATTATCACAACAATTTCTTGATTTGTCTGTGGCCACAGGTACTAGCGCTGCTGAAATTGCCAATGCTGCTAAACTATTGGCTCAAGCGGGTTTCAGAGGAAGCGAATTAGCAGAAGCTGTTGAACAATTATCTAAAGTTCCTCTTACACCAATTTTTGAGAATATGGAACAAGCTGTTGACGGTGCTATAGCTGCCTTAAGGCAGTTTTCCGATGAGGGTTTAACGGTAGAAACCGTTTTCGATAAAATGATTAACGTATCCAATAAATACGCAGCTTCTTTCCCTGATATAATCGAAGGCTTAAAGAGGGGTGGTTCTGCTTTTCAAGCTATTGGTGGAACTCTAGATGAATTTATCGCCGCCTTCACCACTATTAGGTCTGTCACAAGAGAAAGTGCCTCTTCTGTTGGAACATCGCTAAAAACCCTTTCTTCTCGTTTAGCCGATCCTAAAATAATCAAATTCCTAGAAACTAAAGATATTCGATTACTCGAAAAGGGTCAATTCGTAGGCCCCCTTGAAGCAATACGACGAATAGGCGAAGGTCTCGAAAATACCAAAAATGTACAGGACAGAATTAATATTGCAACCAAACTTGGTGGCCGAAGACAAATCAGTCGTTTCCTCGCCATAGCACAGAATGCTGAGAAAACTAGTGAAATTCTAAAGATTTCTGAAAATTCGTTCAATACTTTCAATGAAGTTGCAGAAAAAGGATTGCAAGCAGTAGGAAAACAAATTGATATTCTTGTTGCCCAAGCTAAAAAATTAGCAATAGAACTTGGACAAGATTTGTTCATACCATTTATCCAAGGTTTAACAGGGATGGCAGAAGCTGCGATTGCATTGTTGAGTGCATTAAAACCAGTGATTCCCATAGTAGCTAAACTAGGAGCACTTCTGGCTGGAGGTGCTATTCTTAAGGGTGCTGGCAGATTCTTAGGTCCCAGGATAGCCCAACTTGCTGGTCCTGCTGCTTTTGCCGCCGCTGGTGGTGGTCTAAGAGGTGCCGGAGCAGGTTTAGGT
>LAZR01000396.1_pt1 | contig 38440 bp, 48 predicted proteins | sample 329461 | NCBI WGS metagenome assembly LAZR01 (sample SAMN03002196, study PRJNA259156) | marine sediment metagenome | biome: sea floor; feature: Hydrothermal impacted sediments; material: marine sediment; isolation source: Loki non-amplified sample from Loki's castle hydrothermal vent sediment ...
AAGCATAGCTACTTGTTTTTATTATAATACGCCTGTTTTACTTTCTAATGGTAAAACAGAACAAATAGGGAGAATTGTTAATCAGAAAAAAGAATTAGAGGTGGTGAGTTATAATTTAAACCTTAAAAAATTTGAGAATAAAAAAATATTAAACTGGATTAAATTGCCCGGAGATGATGTCGTTTGGTATAGGATGTCATATGCTTCTGCTAATAAAACATGTAGCGGAGATAGGAAATCTGTTATTGTAACTGGAGACCATAAAATATTAACAAACAACGGCTATAAGAGGGTTGATGAGATTAAGTCAGAGAAAATTGCCACTAGGTTTTTAATTCCTAATAGTTTTGGTAAACTAGATATATTTTATGATGATCTTGTGATTGATAAATTATCTTTACAAGAGATTGATAAATATAAAGATCGAATGTCTAATGTATATTGTTTGGAGATTGAGGATAATCATAACTTTATAGTTAATGATATGTTGGTAAGTAATTGTGGTTTGTACTATTTTCAGCATGGTAGGTATTTTGTTGATGCCGCTGAACAGATGATCAAAGCTGACGATCGCACTAATGGAGAATTTTATACTTGTCCAGCTTTCAATTATATGATTAAAGATGGGAAGAAGGTATTTAATTATCCAATAAGCCAAATGTTAGGAACTGGAACACCAGAAGATTTGCAACATTTTATAAGCGTACAGAAGCAAATAAAGGGATAAGTCAAATGGAAAGAATGCCACGGTTATGGGAGGCCAAATTTCTTCATTACACCACCGGAAGATCTGGGTCAACATTTATTTCACAGATTCTGAAAGATGTTCTTGGCATTGAAAATGTGTGGGCAGGACATGACCCTGTTGCTTTCCCTTTTCATAAGGGCGAAAAACTTGTTATAACCTATAGGGATTTTAGAGATGTTGCGGCCTCTTATTGGAGGATTAATAATGATATCCAAGATCATGTCTTAAACTCTGGTGCAAGAAAAATGTCACCAAAAGACGTAAATCACTATTCGAATATGATTGCGGGTCTTGTTAGGGGGCACATGAATCCAACATATAAAGCTCATCCGGGTGCTCTGTTAATGAAGTATGAAGATTTTTTTCCTGACAACTATGGTTATATTTTTGAGCGTATAGAAAAGCATTTTGATATTAAACTATCTAGTGGCAGAAGGGTGGAAATTAAGAAAAAATATAGTTTGGAGCGTAACAAGCAACGAGCAGCTAAGTTTAGCTCTTTCAAACAGGTTGATAGAGAATATGTTCATGGCCTACATATTTACAAGGGAGACATAGGAACATGGAAGAATTTGGTTCCGGCCAATCAGCACGCAGTGATGAATAAAATTCTAAGGCCATTTTTAGAAGAGTGGGGATACAGGGTATAATGGAAGTCGCCATAATTATAGTAGCCGCATCGGGCAAACAGAGGAAGTGCTTTTGGCCATCGTATAATGCTGCTGAACATGGCATTGATCATGACTTGATTGTTGTGCACCGGAACAGGGAGCATCTGACTAGTGATATTGAAAATGATTATGGGAAAATCATATACGAAAATAAAATACGACCAAATGGCGAGCTTCCTCATAAAGCATTTGGCGCCTATAGAGAATATTGGAATAAATACAAAGATAAATACGAATTTTTTGCCTTTATATCAGACGATGTGATTATTAAAACCGATGGATGGTTATTAGAGGCTGTTCTTATGTTAGAAAGAAGCGATAAATTAGGATTTGTCGGTTCACAAATATTCAATGGTTTGAAAAAACAATATCCACACAAAAGCCATTGTAGAGCGCCAATTTGGTTTGCAAAGTCAGAGCGTTTAAAAGATATTAAGTGGAATTTTAACTCTGATCACGACGGAGAAATGAATTTAGGCCAACAGTTTCTTGCTGCCGGATATTTTGGTGCTCAGGTTGGCAACAAGTTTGATTTTGCCTATGATGCTTTAGAATATAGTGTGCATTTTAAAGGTCACCATATTTGCCACATAATGGAAAAAGAACAATTCAATAGCGCTCCTGGCAAAAAGATAAGTTATGAAAAAAGAGAGATGATAAATAAGAAGATTCTTGGAAAGCTGCATAAGGAAGATGATTCGGTAATTGTTACGTCACCAATACCGCATATAGGGCAAAGAAGGCTTGTATCACAATTACAGCCTTATAATGGTTTGATACTTGATATAGGCTCTGAGATAGCCAAACCATATAGCGATGACTTTCCTTTTGATATTCAAATATTAAGAGGCTCACATTGAATATATTATTATCACATCCGAGATCTGGCAATACATGGCTTAGATATTATCTTGAGTACGTGTCATTGCGCCCATCTCATACGGGCGATATAAACCAAGCAAATAATACAGATTTGGAAAAAGCTGCAGTTGGCAAAAAACTAATACCGGGACTAAATTGTAAAAAACGGGCTATTTGTACAAAAAGACACCATATACATTTGCCAAAAGATGAGTGGACGGGAAAAGAATCTATTATTCTTATTGTTAGAGACTACAAGGAATGTATTTTAAAGCACTTGTCGCCCAAAATGCGAACAGAGAATTTATTGAAGGAAAATATAAGGGGATATACCAGATTACTTCGTTATTATGATGAACATAAGGGTAAAAAAATATTAGTATATTATGAGGATCTGATGACTCATCCACGAAAGGAGCTATCGCGAATTAAAGATTTTTTAGACCTGGACGACAAACGACATAATGAGTTTATGGACAACTATAACGAGCATAAAGAGAAAATGCTCAAACATTATCACGGGGGGAAAGTACGTTTTTCATCACGTGGTGAGAAGTTTAAATTTCATCAAAGAATGGCCGAGTCAACCACGATAAATAGTCTCAAGTCAGAAATTAGAATATACAGAGCGCTGTATAATAAATACTTGAAGAGGTATGCATGATAAACGTAGTATATTTGCCCTATAGGCGGCATGAATTTGCAGATCTGACATTTAGTCTGCTTAGCAAATGCAAGAACAAAGATTTTCATGTATCTGTTTGTGGCTTCCATAATAAAATAACCATTCATTCAGCAAATAGGGCGCGCCAATTAGCCAAAAGGGCACAAGATGAATACGGCCTAAATGCGTCCCCATTGATAGTTGATGCTCATCCAAGAGATAACTATATAGCGAAACTCAAAGCTGCGTCCAAGCTGCCTTATAAACATACTATGAAGCTGGATGAGGATGTGTTTTTATCTCCAGACACTATAGATTTTATGTTTGATAATGTGACGCGTCTTGTAGGTTCAAACATAATATTGACACCCGCGCTAAGCAATGGCGTGCCAACTTGTGATGATTTTATAGAGCATCAGCTCGACGCGAGCCAAACAAAACGTTTGCATAAAGCATTTTCTGGGGCAAAAGTTCCTAAAAACCTTTGGAGTTATAATTGGCACCATATTAATAGGGTTATAGAATGCGGATATGAAAGAAATAAGTTCTATGCCGAGGTTGCTAAAATAAAAGCCCATTATAAAGGGATCCATCCAATAAGATTTGATGTCCCATCGCAACTAATGATGAATGAATTTGTGCTGGAAAATATAGGTAAATTCACACAAAACAAAGATCTTGAAATTAAAAGCATGAAGGCCCCCTATTTTTGTAATAGCTGTTTTATCATAAATACAGATGAATGGAAGAAGATATTATATTCTAAGTATTATATAGACCCATTTGATGAGGTACCACTAAATAGATATAGAAATGAGAAGAAAAAGAACTTTCTTTATATGCCAAATTGTTATGGAATACATATAATGTATGTCCTTGTAGCTATGAAAATTGGTAAAGAAAAAGAAAAAGAGTATTTCAAAAAATTATATCCGCTTATAATGAAGCAGCTATAAATCAACTATATCTGGTGATAAATGAGAAAAATAATCGCTACACTTGGGATTGCTCACTCAGGAACTAATTTGATAAAGAAAATATTCCTAGATTTATTCCATAATCAAAAAACATATAGACCGTATGAGTATCACTATTTAGGCCACAATAAAGTTAAAGATGGCAAGCTTTGGTTGGATGTTAATTCTTTGAACAGATTTAAGTCGAATTTGCTTACTGCAGTATTTAATTATAGGAATGAGTTCGATAGAAGATTAAGCATAGATGTAAGAAGAATACTGGGTGATGGTTGTAAAGGGTGGCCACCAGGCGCTACTGATATACAGGTGAAGGATCATAAGGATAAGATTGTTGCCAGGGTAATTGAACTATTAACTGATACAAAAGAGATGCTCAAAACCCGTAATAGGTGCAATGACGTATTAGATGCAAAAAAGGCTATCATATTAAAATGCAAAGAACTAGGAGCCCGTCCAATGTGTTTGGCTTATGAAGAATACTATGAAAATTTCGATCATATATTTGATAAATTAGCTGAGCTTAATGTTAATATAAGTAATCGTGACAGGTCACTTATGAAAACTAAACATTCGGCCGAGAGTGCGTTTAAAAAATCAAGGGGAGAGAAAGACGCAAGGACAGTACACGTAAAGCATAATTTATTGTCAAACCATGTTAGCTCGTACAGGGGTGAACCATATTTCTGGACCAAGTTTATGGATTTTGAAGAAGTATTTGCATCATTGCCAGCAGAGAATCAGACCTATTTTCTAGAGATTGTTAAGGACCATCCGCATAAGAATCTAACTATAAAATCATGAAGCTAATATCGCATAGGGGCAACATTAACGGCAAAAATTCGAGAGAAAATAGCCCGGTGTATATTAAGGCCGCTCTGGCTTTGGGCTATGATGTTGAAATTGATGTATGGTATATGGATGGTCGGTGGCTATTAGGCCACGATGAGCCTACACACCCAATAACGGTCGATTATCTAAAAGATAAGCAATTTTGGTGTCATGCTAAGAATATAGAGTCGGCCTATCAGATGTGGCTTGAAGGTGGAATTCATTACTTTTATCACCAAACGGACGATATTACTCTGACATCTAGCAATTATTTATGGACATTTCCCAGTAAGAGGCCGCTCACACCAAGGTCCATTGCCGTATTGCCTGAGAATACAAATTGGACTGAAAATGAGATTAGTAAGTGTGCTGGAATATGCTCAGACTTTATCGATAGATATAATCCAGATTTAAGCGAAGAAGAGCATAGAAAATATTAGTCATGATATATAGATAGGCATATGAAAGTGTGTATAACTGGTATCACTGGGCAAACTGGTTCTTATTTAGCTGAGCAGCTCCTAGATGAGGGGCACGAAGTATATGGATTAGTTAGAAGAAGTAGCACATTTAATACGGAGCGTATTGATCATATATATGATCATCCGCAACTTAAATTGGTCTATGGGGATATGGCCGATTACTCATCTCTATTAAGTTTTATTGGAGATGTTAAGCCGGATCATTTTTATAATCTTGGAGCAATGAGTCACGTAAGAGTGTCATTCGATATTCCAGAATACACTTTTGACATTACAGGTACCGGAGTATTAAGATGCCTTGAGGCAATACGTAAAACTAGCCCTAAAACAAGGTTTTTGCAAGCTAGCTCTTCGGAAATTTTCGGAGCATCGCCTCCACCTCAAAATGAAAAAACACTATTCCACCCACGATCGCCTTATGCTGTAGCTAAGGTGGCTGGATATTGGGCTACTGTTAATTATAGAGAGGCTTATGGGCTATTTGCCTGTAATTCCATCTCGTACAATCACGAATCTAAAAAGCGCGGAGAGACATTCGTTACGCGTAAAATTACTCGCGCAGCCACAAGGATCAGGCTAGGTTTGCAAAATAAATTGATACTTGGAAATCTAGATGCAAAACGAGACTGGAACCACGCCTCTGATGTCGCTAGAGCAATGCGTATGATAATCAATCTAAATTGGGCTGATGATTTTGTGGTTGGTTCTGGCGAAATGCATTCTGTACAAGAATTTTTAGAACTTGTATTTTCAAAATTAGGTCTCAATTGGAAAGAGTTTGTGGAGTTTGATCCTAGGTTCTTAAGGCCTTCAGAGGTTGATGCTTTGTGTGCAGACCCCTCTAAAATAAAGAAGATAACAGGTTGGGAGCCGCAAATATCTTTTGAAAAGATGGTTGAGGGCATGATTGATAACGACATGAAACTTGCCGAGAGGGAACAATTACTTAAGGATAATGATAATGGCTAAGGCGCATCCTACACAGGACGAGTATAATTGGAAAGTATATACACAGGAATATAGCGCCCAAGTAGGTGAGATGGAACAAACAGCTGGGCGCAATGGTAGCGATTTCCTAGTTAAGAATTCGAAAGTTACAGATAGTGGGATTAAATTCCAGGACAATCTGCACGGTAATTGGGAGGGTATTTATTCCGAAATACATAAACTCAAACCACAAACTGTATTTGAATGTGGCTGTGGAGGCATGTATCACCTGAAGAATATCAAAACATTATTTCCAAACATAGGTGTTTCAGGTTGCGATCTGTTACAGACTCAAATAGATTTTGGGACTGAAAGATTCAATGTTGGTCAGGATCTTTTAAAGAACGTTACGGCAAGAGATTTTACCCTGCCCAATGCGACGGACAGTCTTGGTCTATATGAATTTGTATATTCACATGCGGTCATGATGCATTTATCACAAGAGAAGGGGTTAAAGTTTCTACGGAATATGCTTAAAATATCAACTAAATATGTTTATTTCATTGAGGGCGATCAGCATGATTATATGGATCTTTTGGTCAGTCTTGGCGAAGTGAAAAATTGGAATGTAACAAGGCCAAGAGCGCATAATTCTTGGCTACTTACGAGGGTATAATATGGGTGACTTGAAAATAAAAATAGAGCATTTGCGACCAGAAGGCACACCTAAGGACCAAACGAACTTTTCAACCAATTGTAGGATTTATGATGAAGATACAGGTCGAGCCATTAGCGCTGTTCAGAAGTTGACAATTATTTATTCAGCAACTGATTTTATGCCAAGAGCAACGTTAGAGGTTGTAAATTTTGAGTCCGTACTAGAGGGTATAGATGCAACTGTAGAGATTACCCAGGCCGGCCCTGAATGTAAAAGGATAGATGAAATGTCTATAACGGAGCTTGTTGCAGCATTAAAGTGGGAAGCGAAACAGCGCTGGTTAACTACGCGAAAAGCGATAGATCTATCGGAGGAATTAAAGGACAAATGAAAAGGATTGTAGTTACAGGTGCTGGCCCTCGTGGCTTTCTAGGCTGGCATAAATATTGGTTGTTAAATAGCAAATGTGCACTTAGCGGTATTGATATTAAATTTTACAATAGAGCTGAACAGCATTTAACGACGGCATCTTTAGATCGTATTGACTCAAATAAGCCTATATAAAGGGGAACATACAATGGGTTGATAAGCGAATAAATATGATGAAATATGTTTTTTCTGTTGATGAATTTGTTTTTCTTTGCAAGAAAGTGGCGGGCAATTTATGAGGATTATTATTACTGGAGCTAGTAAAGGTTCGTTTTTAGGAAATCATGTAAGGAGGCGGTTTCAGAAAACTGGGTTTTCACCAATATATACTGGCTCAGAATACGACCTAACAAAAGAGTCAAATGCTGATGCTTTAATGAGAGATCTTAATCCTCAAACTGTAGTTCACATGGCTGCAAAATGTGGCGGCATTTTGGCTAACAAAAATAGCCCGGCAGAATTTATAAGAGATAATGTTAGGATTAATACTAATATAGTAGACGCTTGTCATAGGCACAATGTAGAATATCTATTAACTCTGGGTTCAGTGTGTATGTATCCTAAATATTGTCCTGTTCCATTTAATGAGGATGATATCTTTAACGGGAAGTCAGAAGAAACAAACCACCCATACGGGGAATCAAAAAAACTAATGTTGACAACTCAAAATGCATACAGGGATCAATATGGCATGAAAAGCTGTATGATTATACCTGTGAACATGTTGGGCGAATGGGATCATTTTGATTTAGTAAACAGTCATGTGATACCAGCTTTAATCAATAAGTTCATCAATGCTAAAGAAAACGATTTGTCGGAAGTTCCTATTTGGGGAACGGGCGAAGCTACAAGAGAATTTCTCTACGCTGGGGACTGTGCAGAGGCCATAATAAAAGCTATCATGACAGGCCTTGACACACCTAAGCCAATTAACATCGGAACTGGAAAAGATATTTCTATTAAAGATCTCGCATACTTAATACGCAAACTCACCAAGTATGAAGGAGAGATAACCTTTACTGGTGAGGTATCTGACGGTCAGCCAGAACGCCGATTGGATGTAAGTAGGGCGAAGAAGCTACTGGGCTTCACTGCAAAAATAGGTTTGAGAGAAGGATTGAAGAAGACAATTAAATGGTATTTGGAGAATAAAAATGGTAACAACTAGAGAAAGAAAAGCAAAAGCAAAAACAACTAAGAGACCGGGAAGGCCAAGAAAAGTGGCAAAGAAGAAAGTTAAGAAAAAAGCCGTTAAGAAGAATGCTGCAAAAAAGAAGAAAGCGGTCAAAAAAATAGAGCCCCAAAATGCAATTAAAGAAGTAATAGCTGATCTTAAAGCATATGCTCTGGACCCAGAATCATCCTTACCTAGAAGTAGCATGGATGACTTCTTAGCCAACATGGATAAGATTAAAAGAGAAGACCCTTTGGAGGCTAGAAATATAAAACATATAGCTAAGTCTGTAAGAAATGTGCGTAAGAAATTTGGCGTGATGGTGCACGAACCTGTGGGTCAAGATGATTTCTGGTCCGATCTTTCTGATCGCTTGACTGGTAATACATTAACGTTGAGCAAAGGTGGCAAAATTCGTGTTACCGATGTATTGGGAGTTGAAGTATTTGATGCCCTAGAAAAGCAGATATCCGAGGCCCATTTGGATTATATGCGAGCTAAGAGGCGCATGGTGCTACTCAACAAGCTAATGGATTCTGCTTATGCACTTATAGATGAAAAGCTTAGTCCCATTTTAGCTCAAATTGCGGGAGATAATGTCTAAGAAAAAAGTGTTATGTACAGGCTCATGTGGTTTTATTTTTTCCAACTTTGTTAGGTTAGGAATAAGATATACAACAGATTACGCCTTTGTGAGTGTGGATAAGGTTGCCACTGCGCATAGTTTAAATAATGTCTATGCGCATAACAGGCATAAATTTCACCTCGCGGATGTGGCCGATGCTCATATAATGGATAAGATTTTCGAGCTTGAAAGGCCCGATATTGTAGTTCATGGGGCGGCAGAAAGTGTCAGTGAAGATACTATAATTCCATATATGGGTCCTAAAAAAATAGAGCACATTGAAATTAGAGATTTATGGGATAGGTTTGAAAAAAGAAATGAACTAACCGAGGATTCATTTGAAAAAACTGTTGAGGTTATGAATTTAGATAGTGAGCAGCAGCGCGCCCTAACCATCAAAAATGGTTTTGGCCAATGGCGACAAATAAAACAAATTTCTAGACATTGGTATGATGGCCCTATGATTCGTATGGTGCAAAAATGGGGCGAGATTAACGTAACGCCAAATCATTGTATTTACAACTCTAACATGTCGCTTGTTAAGCCATCTGAAGGCGTTGAACTGTTATCAATTCGCAATATTGAGCCATCACACTCGCTGAAAGATAACATTGATGAATTTGGAGAATTTCACTGGAAAACATCAATAGATGATTTGCTTTTTATGGTAGCATTTTATATTACCGAAGGATGGGCAAGTTTTAATAAAGCAAATGGTGGATACATTGTAGGGTTTTGTCAGAACGAACTAGAAGATGTAAAAAGGGTTTCTAATATTTTGAAAAGTAATTTTAACTTAAACACATATATTAATAAAGCAAGAAAATGTAAATTTGTAACTGTTTCTAACAAAAAGTTGTTTGAAAACATTATAAAACTGTGTGGAAAAAATTCTGGCGCTAAGCGTTTGCCTAGCTTTATATTTACACTTAACAAAAATTTAAAGAAGAAGTTTATTGAATATCTTGTTTATTTTGATGGGCACAAATATACTGAAACAAACAAAAAATATACTACCAATAGTAGATTATTAGCAGCACAACTTTCAACTTTATTTTCTATGGTGGGTCAAAATTATTCTTATGGTAGAAAAATCCATAAGGAAAAAAAATGGTCAGACAATTTTAATTTCCAATTATCAGACAAATATAATAAATTAAACAAGTCAAGATATGAGGAACATCATTACAAGGGGTGGGTATATGATTTGGAAATAGATGACACACATAAATTTGTGTGTGGGTTGGGTAATGTGGTAGTGCATAATAGTCATGTTGATGACTCAATAGCCTCAGCTAATCCCTTTATAATGTCCAATGTTTTGGGAACACAAGTAATTGCTGATGCCTGCGTTAAGCATAAAGTGGAGCGCCTCATCTATATATCATGTTATGATAGTATGACAAGAGCTGTTACCAGGGGTGGTTTGAAATATTGGCATGAGCTTAATGTTGGAGATTCAGTATTATCAATAAATCCAAGTACGGGTAATGTTGAAGAAAAGAAAATAAATAAAATTATAGTTCAGGACTATAATGGTAAAATGATGCGCTTTAAAAGCGAAAGATCTGATTTTTGTGTTACGCCTAATCATAGATGCATTTATACAGATCATGCAACCAAACAGGATTCTAAACTATATTGGTCGTCAGCTGAAGGCCTTTTTAATTCTAAAAATAAGTACCTACCAACTGGCAAGCTGTGTAGCAGCACGAATCAAAATAGTACTATAAATGTTAATGGTGTGGGCGAAGTAGATGCCAGTGCATTGTTTTATATATGTGGTGTTTTTATTGCTGATGGATTTAACGCTTACCAAGAAAAGAAAATTCCAAACAAAACAGGTCTTGATAGGCATGATTTTCTTACCAAATGCAGGGACTCTAAAACTGGGAAATTCATTAAAACTGGCAAGGTTGGCGATAATGAAACAACCACTTGTCATTCTTATAGGATATTTTTTGATGTACCACAAAATGATAAAGCCAGAGATAGGTTGGAAAGCTGTTTAAAGTTAGTTGGAATTAAGTTTTATTCACATAAAAATAAATCTGGTGAACATATTTATTTTTCTTCAAAAGAGTGGATGGGGTTTTTTAAGCAATTTGGATACCTAGCTAAAAATAAACAAATTCCTGAACGGGTTTTTAATTATAACTACAACTTATTACTTTCTTTGTGGGAAGGTATTCATGATGGTGATGGTCATGGTAATAATATTAGCGGTAGAACAGTTAATATAACCACTGTCTCAGATATGCTGGCTGGGCAGCTTTGTTATTTGGGCGCCTGCATTGGGTTTACAAGCAAAATAAAAAAGAAACATTCAATTTCTTTTTTGGATGGCAGAAAGATTGAAGGAGACTCCAATGTTGTGTATTTTTCACAGGTTAGAAGGCCAAAAATAAGCAAACCAACAGAAATTGATTATTCTGGCAAAATTTGGTGCCTATCTGTTGAGGATAATAAAAACTTCTTAACAGAAAGAAATGGCTATATAACATATAGTGGCAATACAGATGAAGTGTATGGTCAATTAGGTAAAGATGATGATCCATGGACAGAGAATGGCAGGTTAAGTCCGCGCAATCCATATTCTGCCTCAAAAGCTGCTGGCGAACTAATCGTTAAAGCAACAAGTCAAACGCATGGATTGAAGTATAACATTACACGGTCATGTAACAATTATGGCCCAAGACAGTCAGCTAAGAATTTAGTCCCTAAGATCATAAGGAACATTCTTCATAAAAAGCCAGTTCCCATTTATGGAACAGGAAATCAATTAAGAGAATGGATTCATGTTGCAGATAATTGCTTTGCAGTTTTGAAGATATTAGAGAGCGCTCTGCCTAACGAAACATATAATATTTCTGCCGGACACGAAATAAGCAATTTAGAAATGTTTCACAACATTTGCAATATAATGGGTGTAGGCCAAGAAGGACATGATTTATTAACTTTTGTCGAGGATAGAAAAGGTCATGATTTTCGATATTCGGTAGACTATTCTAAAATAAAATCAATAGGATGGGAACCAAAATTCAGGTTCAAAAAGGGGCTTAATCAATGCATAAATTGGTATCTAAGAAACCCCTGGTTCTTTAGGACTAGTAGCGCCTAAGTAGCTGAAAAATATAGGAAAATTATGTCAGTTAAAACAGAAGAAGTAGAACAAACACAAGAAAAAATAGTAGATGATTTAGCGGAGCATGTAGTGGTATCTGAACCAGTTACACCCGCAGTAGATGCCGACAAACTAGCATTCCTTAAGGCTCAAATGGTGGCCAAACAAGTTAAGGTAGAGGAGCCCAAAATGCCCCCACGTATTATAGAGAAGAAAAGACGTACTCTAAATTTGGGGATAGTTGGCTCTGGACAAGCAGGCTCACGACTGGCAGAGTCATTTCATGGCCTAGGATATGGGACTGTTGTAATTAATACGGCTATACAGGATTTAGAGAATATTAATGTGCCAGAAATCAACAAGGTCCTATTAAACTATGGACTTGGTGGTGCTAGTAAAGATCCACAAATCGGTCATGAGGCGGCACAAATGCATAAAGATCTAATTCGAGTAAGAATTAGAGATCTCTTACCGGATGCACAGGTATATGTATTTTGTACATCTCTAGGTGGCGGCTCGGGTGGTGGGTCGATTGAGACTATAGTAGATGTTTTGAGCGATTTAGGCGCTGAGACGGGCATTCCGCTAGTTGTTATTACAGTGTTACCTATGACAAATGAAGATGCGCAGACAAAGAAGAACTCATTGGAGGCATTGTCCAAACTGTCTAAAGAAGTACGGGCGGGTAGAGTTCATAACCTTATTGTGGTTGATAATGCAAAGATTGAAACCATCTTTAGCGACGTCGGGCCAATGGAATTCTATAAGGTTAGTAATCAGGCTATAGTAGATCCTTTAGATGTATTCAATACATATTCGTCTATTCCATCTAATGTTAAATCGTTAGATCCGATGGAGTTTACAAAGATTCTCATTAGTGGAGGCGGCCTTAGTCTTTATGGCTCAATGACCGTATCTAACTATCAAGATGATGTAGCGCTAGCTGATGCTGTTATCAATAATCTTACCTCAGGACTTCTTGCAGAGGGTTTTGATCTTAAACAAACTCAGTATTGTGGTGTAATGTTTTTAGCTAACAAGAAGGTGTGGTCAGAAATGCCATCTTCAAGCATTCATTATGCTATGGCAATGGTTCAGGACCATGCAGGTACACCTCAAGGCACTTTCCGAGGCATTTATGAAGCTGATATTAAGGAAGATGTAGTAAAGGTTTATTCTTTCTTTAGCGGTTTGGCACTTCCCGATTCTAGGGTAGAAGAACTTAAGGCAGAGGTTGCCGCCCAGCTTGTAACCATCAAAGAGAAAACAGAGAAGCGTAATCTTAATCTATCAATTGACACTGGAACAACCACCGCGGTGTCGGAGGCTGACAATGTTAGAACCATAATTAAGGATAAGCACTCGATATTTGGTCGGTTTAAGAAGGGCGTTGTAGATAAGCGCAAATAGCCAGCTCTATTTGGAGACAACTTAACGCCCCCATTTGGGTGCGACAGTGTAGTTATGTCTAGGATAATTGTAGGAAATACTCTATGTACAATTGAAGAGGAGGAAGATATTATTTTTCTTCGCGCTCTTGATAGAGAACTATCTTTTAAGGTACAAGGGGCCGAACATACAAAAGTTTACAAGCTCGGTAAGTGGGACGGTATACGCAGAATTATGTCTCGGAACTTAACGTTCCCCTATGGTCTTTTGGATCGGGTTAGAAAGTTTTATCTTCAACACAATAAAGTAGTTGATATTGATAATCGCAGACCATTAAAATCAGTGGCAGAACCTATCAGTATATACAATAGGCTAGTTGAAATGGGCAAAGAACCCTACGACTATCAGATTGAAACGGCCAATGTCACCAACCATAATGACTGTGGCATAATTAGGGCGGCAACGGGCTCGGGCAAAACCTTGATAGCAGCCCTAATGACGGCACAATTCGGTAAGAGTACTATCATTTATGTTATTGGTAAAGATTTGCTGTATCAATTGCACAGGTTCCTAGCTGAAGTTTTCCAAATGGACATAGGTATTGTTGGTGATGGTCTATGCGAGATTAGAGATATTAACGTTGTCAGTGTATGGACTGTGGGGCAGGCTTTGGGCATGAAGAAGTCAGCCATTATTACAGATGGCGCTTCTGATGAGACATCAATAGACCACTCCAAGTATGTCGACATACTTCGAATGATGAAATCGGTTAAGGTTCACATATTCGATGAGTGTCACCTGGCTGCTTGCGATACTATACAAGAGATATCTAGGAACATCAATCCTGAGCATCTTTATGGTATGTCTGCTAGCCCGTGGCGTGATGATAATGCTGACTTGCTGATTGAGTCAATTTTCGGTTCCAAGATAGTTGATATTCCTGCAAGCCAATTAATTGAAGGAGGCTATTTAGTTCAGCCAATTATTAAGTTTATCAAGGTCAATCAAAAAAGGTATCCAAAGGCAACTAAATATCCTACAGTATATAAAGATTACATTATAGAAAATGATGAGCGCAACGGTCATATAATAACCGGGTCTCGCAGATTAGTCGAGCAGGGGTATCAGACGCTGGTGCTATATAGCAGGTTAGCTCATGGCAAATATCTTCACAAGGAGATATCAAAATCAATGCCATGCATGTTGCTGAGCGGTAAAGATTCCTCTAAGGTAAGGGATGAAGCAAAAGCGAAGCTGGAGGGCGGTGATATTAACTGTATAGTTGCCTCAACTATATTTGACATTGGTGTCGATTTGCCGAGCTTGTCGGGGCTTATAATAGCTAGTGGGGGGAAGTCGTCAGTAAGAGCATTACAGCGCGTAGGGCGAGTCATAAGAAAGCATCCGGGCAAGCAATATGCAGCTATACTGGATTTCTTAGACCAAGCTAAGTTTTTAAAGTCTCACTCGACAATAAGATATAAGGTATATGCAAGTGAAAAGGGATTTGATGTAAAATGGCCAAAGAGTTAGAATTTGACGAAGCTTATCTTAATCTGCTATCCAAGCCTTGGCGCAAGTTTTTTAAGAAATTTGCCGAGATAGAGACATTACCTAATTCTGAATGGAAACCAGTACACCAGCTTGCCCATTTCTCTCTAAGATATGCGCGGCATTTTGGTAAGCGTTTTTCCGTCTCTATAAAAGGCGCTCCTTGCAGATGTACTGAGGTATATATGTTAAAAAGGATAGGCGGCATGCTAAGCACATCAAACCAGAAAACGCTTCGTGAATATATAGATTGGGTATTCGACACTAAGATTATTCCAAGCAAGCGTAAGATACGATCACTAGGATTCTTTGCTAATACTAATTTTTGCAACGAATTCCATATGTATATTGCTGAAAAGAATAGGATTTATAGACACACAGAGCTTCCCAAGGAATACAAGCAAATTGCAGAATCATTAGATATTCCCGCTAGTACATTTGGAGATTTAGCCTTTGCAAAAGGAGCTATCGATATGAGTGGGGACACTGACTCTGTAGTAACTTACCGAACATTATTTAATGAGCTTTATAAAATTGGATTCGAGTTTGAAATGATAAAGGATTTGAGATGACTATGTATCCCAATTTTGATGATCTCATAAATGAGATATTTGGTGACTATAATCCTCCCGAGGATAAGGTAAAGAAAACAAATAAAGACGGAATGACATGCACTAAGTGCAATACTATAAATGAATACGTAACGGAGTCCAATCAAGATGATGGAACATATGTCTGCTATAAATGTAGGAAGTTTTAACAACAAGCACATCAAAGTTATTTTTAACAACGGAATGACGTGTGAAGGCCGGGTTATTTTATGGGGTGATGGCCGCTCTGTATTGATCGATGAGGAAAGCGGAAGCCTTCTATATATCTACAACACTAAAGAAAATGTGATGTTGGTTAAAGTGCCTGATGAGAAGATTAAGCACCCAAGTCCGGGCCCTACTGTTGAGGCGGTTGATGTCAAAAGACCTCCATTTACTGAACAGCCTACCAAACTGGACTATGAATCAGACCCTAATTTACGTCTAAAGAAGCTAGTAGCGTTAAAGGACATGCAACGTACCGCGATGAAGGACGTATTCACAAAACGCTTAAAAACCTTCACTCCAACCCATGCAATGCCAGCATATTATGACACGCCAAATTTCACGAAGTGATGCCTTTCGAACTATACCTCAGCGGAAGATACAAGAGGCATTACTGAAGACTTTGAGAGACTGCGATACATGCGGTCAAAACGAAGCTACGCTCAATAATGCCTGTAATAATTGTATCCTGATTAATACTGCTCTGTCTCGTTTCGCAGATTCTAATATACCAATTGGATATTGGCACCTTAAAATGGAAGATTTTAAAGGAAACAAGGTGTTGCTTGATAAGTATAATGAGCTTACCGAAAATCTAAATAAGACATATTATGAAGGTACATGTATATGTTTTGCTGGACCTCACGGAACAGGAAAGCAACTTTCATTAGAAACAGAATTGCCAACGCCCACTGGTTTTATTAAATTAGAAAACCTTAAAGAGGGTGATAGGCTATTTGATGAGCAAGGGAATGTTTGTAACGTTGTTGAGTTGCATCCGATTAATTTATCACCGGAATCTTATGAGATTGAATTTGATGATGGCACTACGATAAAAGCTTGTGCGGAACATAGGTGGCTTACGTGGGATAGAGATGCTCGGGCAGAAAAAAAAGCTAAAAATGAACCAATAATAAGAACAACAAAAGAAATACTTGATACTCTTAGGGTTGGTGGCTCTCAGCAGATAGCAAACCATTCTATTCCTTGTACGCAACCATTAAATTATCCACCCCAAAATCTCCCTATAGACCCATATGTATTAGGGATTTGGCTGGGTGATGGTACATTAATTGATGGCACTATTGAGTGTGCCGATGATGATATACTTGATGAAATTAAAAAAGCCGGATATTCTGTTAATCTTATTAACTCTTCGTTACGAAACAAATCAAAATCAAACAAATATAGAGTTGGCGATTTAATACTAAGTAAACAAAAAAGACGTATTGGTCTATTAAAATATCAACTAAAAGAACTTGAAGTATTAAATAATAAACATATACCAAATAGATATTTATATTCTTCATTTAAACAAAGGCTGGCTTTATTACAGGGCCTGATGGATTCTGATGGATCTTGTAGGGAAAACGGATTGTTAGAATTCTGTAGTGTTAAGTTAGATTTGGCAGATCAAGTTAACCAGCTAATACACAGTTTTGGCATTAAATCAAATATAAGAAAAAGTGCAAGTTTTCTAAATGGTGTTAGACATAAGGATAGGTACAGAATATGTTTTACAACACGTATTCCTGTATTTAGACTTAAAAGAAAATTATGTAGATTGCGTTTAGAAAAACAACAATTATGTAGAACAACACATAGATACATCATCAATATAAAGCCCATAGATCCTCAACCAATGAGATGTATAACCGTTGATAGCTCATCACATTTGTTTTTGGTTACCCGTAGTTTTATTCCGACACATAACACTATGACAACTTCCAATATACTTAAGAAGGCCTCGACAAGAGGATACCAGTGTTTGCATGTAACCCTAGGAGATATTGTATCAAATGCCGTATCTAATACGGCATATGATAAATTCACAGCTAGAAGAGAGTTGATGATGGTTGATTTTCTAGTTATAGATGAATTTGACTCAAGGCATATGACGGAAGGGGCCGGCGCTGATTTGTTCGGGAGACAAATGGAAGACATCTTTAGAAGAAGATCGGAAAACAAATTACCACTTTTCATGTGTACAAACTCTCCCAATGTTATAGAGTCATTCACTGGGCCAATTAGGCAAAGTATAGATAGTTTGATGGGTTTTGCCACCATTGTTCCGGTTTTGGGTAAAGACTTTCGTAAAGGTGGAATGTGAGCAATCTAGAAGGTTTAGATAACGAGTTCTATGAGGAAAAAGAAATCCGAGTAGAAGATCAAGACATTCGTCTGCTCAAAGCCTTAGTGTCTGATGACCAAGCCGCACGAGAACTAACAAGCGTATACGATCACAGCTTATTTATGGGTGATGCTCGTCCATTTGCTGAGAAAGCAATTGGTTACTTTAAAACTTACAATCAGCTGCCAACCAAGCGAGTAATGCTTGACCAGGCAAAGAGTGGTAGTTTTTTTGAAGAGTTTGAGCATATATGGGATCAATTAGAGGCTGCCAAGTATGAACCCGCTGAGTTTCATTATGATTTAGATAAGGTAAAAGACAGGTTTGCTAGACATGAAGTGGCTCATTTAAGAGATAAACTTCCAGATGATATTAACGATATTGATCTTGAAGCTGCATTGCGTGAAACCCGTGTAAGCCTTGATAAGGCCGAAAAGGTTCTGCGTGGCACGGAGCAGGTTTATACACAAAAAACTCTAAAAGAGTATATGCCTGAGTTTAGGGATGACTTCGTGAAGAAGTCAAAAGACCCCACCATTGGGCAGGGAATCCTTACTGGCTACTCATATATGGATTACATTACCAATGGTTTGCAGCCATCGGACTTTGCTATAGTCGGAGGTCAAACGGGATCAGGTAAAAGTTTGTTGCTTGCCAATATGGCTAAGCAGATGTGGATGCAAGGCAACACCATCGACCAAACAGGTAACTTTTCCAAGGGTTACAATGTCTTGTATTTCTCTTTAGAGATGCCATATGACCAATGTGCCAGACGCACAATGGCTAGCATGTCTGATGTATCTACTTATTCTCTACGTGATTGCCAAATTTCAGATTCTGGTCAATTGGCGCGATTGGCTAACTCCGCAAACTTCATTAAGAATTATCCGTATGAATTTGATATTGTTGATATCCCTCGTGGTGTTACCGTTGGGCAGATTGAAGAACGCTTTTTAGAGGCTGTTGCTAAAGGGCACAGGCCAGATGTGGTTGTAATTGACTATCTTGGCCTGATGGATGCGCCAGGCGAAGATGGTGATGATTGGCTTAGACTGGGTCACATAGCTGGTAAGCTGCATGAGTTCGCACGTACATACAATATAGTGCTACTTTCTGCCGTACAGTTAAATAGGCCTAAATCTAAAGACCCAGATGACGCAATAGGATTGCATAGAATAGGCAGATCGTCAAACATTATGCATCATGCTACACTTGGTATTCAAATTTTAACGAGAAAAAATGAGGACAATTTCGGTGATTTAGAATATCACATCATCAAGAATCGCAATGGAGAAAGAGGAAAGCATAATCTCCATAAGAGCTTTAAGACAGGGTCTTTAATAGATATTGTTGATGAAGATGGAAATAGCTATGTGCCACAGACATCTGATGAGATAGGTGGATTTTCAAATGCCAATGTTATGGAAGATATTTCTGGCAAATTGGCTGAATTAGGTTGGTAATATGAAGGAGATAGATAAATATCACACGGTTGCAGAAGCGGTCAGAGTAGAACATGACCAGATGATACTGTATATTTGGTGTTTCAAATTATTGATGAAAAGTTTAAGAGAAAAATTAAGAACGATTGGACTAAAGATTTGCCGCTTATGCTTATAAATAAGAGGCTTGTAGAATTTGAAGGTGATAAATGAATTTTGAACGCAAAGGGCCTCCGCCGAAAGATTTTTATTTGAGTGATTTTTTTGAGCGTAAGGGCTCTCCGTCTAAATGTTCATTAGAAGTTCAACTTAAAGCAAGATTTTTAAAGGCTGCAAACGATGATGGTAGTCATAATCGTGAAAGTAGCAAGTGGGAAGTAATGGAAGGTGATAGGGTTGTGATTGAGTTAACTGTTAAGGAACTTACTGATAACATTGAGTTAGATTATGAATCAATAGCTACGCCTGAATTCGGTAGGGTTTTGCTTGAAAAAATAAGGAGTAACTAATGCCAACATATGAACATCTATGTAACGCCTGTGAGTATGAATGGGAAGAGTTTTATAGCATAGTCAAGGATCCTCCAACACTGTGCCCAGAATGTAAGATGGACGGTAAAGTGAAACGACTTATCTCTGGTGGCTCTGGCAGGGGCATTGTGATACTTACTGGACATGATCTAAGTGCTCATTGCAAGGCTGAGGGTAGGAAGATCGCTAGACAAGCAATGAAGGACGAGAACTTAAAAGCTAATCTAATTGGTGAAGAAAAATATCATAACCAATTGCTACAGACATCGCAAATTACGAATGAGCTGGTTAAGATTGGCGAGAATGCACCGACCAAAAAGCAACAAAAGAAAAAAGGCGTAATTAGAAGGGTCGATAAAAAATAATGACTTATAGTGATAAAAAAACCCTGATAGACTCATTAAAAATTATTCTCGACACTAACGATGTTGAGCTCATTAAATTAATGATTGAGTCTGTTATCGAGAGGTTAGAAGAGATACCGATTGATAGTGACACTTCAAATCATATCACTCTTAAATAGGACGTTTATGAAGAGGCTTTCTCAGGAAGAAATTGATGTTATTTCACGAAAATACTTAGAACTTAAAAACAAATCTAATTCTGGCTTACCAGAAGACGTGGCAAGGTTTAAGGCTTATCAAAACTATTGTATGGGTAAGTTTGGCTACCTGGTAAAAATCAGATCTGCTAAGTATCGGAAATTCTCCAACCATCCAGACTTAGAACAAGATGGTTTTGAGGCGCTTATATTAGCGTTCAACACTTTTGATCCAGATAAGGGTAGCTTTTCTTGGTGGGCCGATAAGTATATCAGCACCCGGATTTCGAGGGCTGCCAATGCACATTCTACAATTAGATTCCCAATTAAAAAGGCTAAAAAGCTTAAGCCTTACAAAACAAATACCATTCCAATTATAATTGATAAAGGCGCAAGTCCTTATCAATCAGTGGAAGAGTATGAAAGCAGTATAAATATAAGCGACGCTATAAGCCGTCTTTCTGGTTCGCATAGGGATGTTATTAATATGACTTATGGATTCAATGGCGTAAAAGAACGAACTGTTGGTGTAGTATTGAAGGATCTCGACATTAGCAGGCCACAGTATGCTAAGCTCCTCAGAGAAGCAAAAGAACAAATTAGACAACAACTTGTAATATTGAAGTGATTAATAAATGAATGAAATATATACTTATGATGAAGCACTTAGTGTTTCTACAGAATATTTTTATGGTGATTCTCTGGTGGCAGGAGTTTTTGTTGATAAATATGCTTTAAAAGATGGCGATGATATTTATGAGTCTACTCCGCATGATATGCATGTCCGTTTAGCGAAAGAGTTTGCAAGAATAGACTCCGAAAAGTACGGATTAGATTACCAAGAAAGATATGAAGTATATTTTGATGCTCTAAATGGGTTTTCTAGAATTGTACCGGGCGGAAGCGTCATGTCTGCAATTGGTAATAAATTTCAATATATGTCAGCATCCAACTGTGTGGTCGTTGAGCCACCACAAGATAATATAGGCGACATTTTTGATACAGCCAAGGCATTAGCTCAACTCTTTAAACGAAGGTGTGTCGCATCAGGATCAAAAGTAATCACGCAAGAATACGGCGTTTTAAATATTGATAATGTTGAACCGGGCATGCATGTTCTTTCCTACGATATCAATTATCGCCAAACAGTGTTTAAAAAAGTGCTTGAGACACTTAAAACATATGTAGCACCAGAAGATCGTGTTGTTTTGAAATATTCTAATGGCACAACATTAAGAACATCTAAAAAGCATCCAATACTTGAGGTTAATAACTCAGGGCATGCTTATATCAAAGCAGGAGATATATGTACTGGAAGCATTAATATAAAGCCAAATATCAGTACAGACGTTAATCTTTTTGAAAGAAATAATTTGGCATGGTTTATTGGTGCCCATATGGGAGACGGAAGCGCAGATAAAGTTGTTGTAGGTGATGATCGTGGTAGATATGATAGGGTAAGATTTAGAATATTAGGCGATAATGAAGATATAATTAGTAAGTATTGCGAAATTCATAATAATATAACAGGGAATAATTCTAATTATCACCCCAGTTATAGGAAAAGTTATAAAACAGCCTGTTGGGAGTTCTCATCATCTGTTGTAGGGAACGAGGAGCTTATAAAGTGTGTTTTTGACAATCAGGTTGGTTCAAAAACCTATACTGGTTTTATCCCACAAGTTATTCGTGGCGACAGATTGTGGTGGTCATTTTTAGCTGGTTTAATTGACGCGGATGGTACAGTAAAAAGCGGTGGTCAGCGAATTGTTATTGGCATTTGTGCCCATAAAATTATAGATCAATTGTCAGCCTTTTTGCATGCGCAAGGAGTTAGTACACATTTATTGATCCGTGAAAATGTTCGCCCAAATGAGAAGCCAATTTATCAGCTTGGTATTCATTATGATGTTGGCTTATGGAGACTGATCTCTAATTTGTTAGTTCATCCACATAAAAAATGTTTATTGGAACTCTATGATGGGAAACAGCATTCTTTAAGAAAACCATTGTTGGATACAGAGTTTGAAACAATAATAAGCAAATACGAAAGTTTTAAGAAAGACTGGAGTAATTATGATCATAGGCTATTAGCTGTCAACATCTATTATCTTAAAAAGGAAAAAAGCCCCGGAATCGGCAAGGCTTTTGCAAGCCAGCTAGTTAGACTGGGTATTTTTGAGCCCAATGAGATGATTCATATTATGAGCAGAATATCATTGGTTTCTATAGAACAAGATCACGATTCAGAATTATATTTTGATATAGAGGTTGAAAATACAAATAATTTTTACTGTGGCAATTTTGGTTTGGCAGTGATTCATAATTGTGGTGTCGGAACGGATTTGTCTGTTTTGCGCCCAGAACAATCAGCTGTTACAAATGCCGCCAAGACATCTAGTGGGGCTTGGTCTTTTGCAGAGCTGTATTCTAATGTTACCGGCATGATCTGTCAAAGCGGCCGTAGAGGCGCCTGCATGCTGACACTGGATGTGCATCACCCAGATGTGTTGCGATTTATCAAGATGAAGTCTGACAAAACTAAAGTTACAAATGCTAATGTATCTATCCGTCTTAGCGATGAGTTTCTTAAGGCAGTAGAAAAAGAAACGGATTATGAGCTGCGCTGGCCATGCCATGGTGAGACCAAAATATCACAAAAAGTTAGCGCTAAAATGGTTTGGGATGAAATTACTAAACATGCCGCCGAAGATGGAGACCCAGGCATTATGTTTTGGGATAATATTTGCGACAATCTGCCGGCTAATAATTATGAACAATTTCGCGCAGTTACAACAAATCCATGTGGCGAAATTCCATTAAGCAGTTATGATTCTTGTCGATTAATTTCTATAAACTTAACGGCCTATGTAAGAAATCCATTTGTAGATAATGTCTATTTTGATAATAAAGCATTTGTGAAAGATATTAGAATTGCCATGCAGATGATTGATAATTTGGTAGATTTAGAGATTGAGCTTATAGATAGAGTTAAAACTGTTTGTGATAAGGGTTTTGAAACTGATATTTGGAATAAGCTGCAAAAATCTGGAGAATTGGGCAGAAGAACGGGCCTTGGCACTCATGGCTTGGCCGATATGCTGGTACAAATGAAGATAAGTTATGATTCCGATGAAGCTTTAGATATCATTGATAAGATCTATAGCAAGCTAAGGAATGAAGCATATAGAAAGTCCATAGATTTAGCTAAAGAAAGAGGTCCATTCCCCATTTTTGACTGGGAAAAGGAGAAAGATAATAAGTTCATCAAAAGGCTACCATTAAAAATCAGAGAGGATATGCAGAAGCACGGTCGCAGAAACATTTCAATATTGACACAGGCTCCAACGGGCTCTGTTTCTATTGTTAGTAAGCTTGGCAACTTTGACGCATATAATGTGTCCTCTGGAATAGAACCGATATTTCAAATAAGCTATATACGCAAGCGGAAAGTTGATGCAAAAAATGGCGACATAGACCATTTTGATGAAGTTGGTAATGCTTGGAGAGAATATAGGGTGTTTCATTCAAATGCGAAGTGTTATTTAGATATGTTTGGGATAAAAGCGGATACGCTTCCTGAATATTTTATCACTTCTGATAACATTGACTGGACAAGACGTGTTAAGCTTCAAGGGGTTGAACAGAAATACATTGATCATAGCATTAGTTCAACGATAAATCTTCCTAGGAATACAAGCTCGCAAGTGATTGCAGATATTTATTGGAGCGCCTGGAAAAATGGTCTAAAAGGCATTACTGTTTATGTAGAGGGAACAAAAGGCGGAGTTCTCGTTTCTGATACTGATAATTGTGGCAGACCTACGAAAATTATTACATCAAATGCACCTAAACGGCCAAAAGAGCTTAAGTGTGAAATTCATTACGCTACCATAAAGGGAGTTAGATGGGCGGTATTGATTGGCCTATTGCATAATGATCCATATGAAATGTTCATGGGGATGGCAGAAAGGTTTAACATCAATAAACCTAAAGACGCTAAAATTGTAAAGGTAAAAAAAGGGATATATAATTTATTGACAAGTAATAATGAGTTGTTAGTATCTAATATCGTAAAAACATCAGATAATGAGGGCGGTGCATGGACATCTAGAGTTATGTCTATGGCTTTGCGTCATGGTATTCCTGTAGATTATTTAGTGGAACAGTTGTCAAAAGATGGCAGCGTGGTGGATATTAATAATGTATTGGCCAGGCTTTTAAGGCGATATATGAGGATAAGAGATAAAACCCGCCAAGAAATATGTCCACAATGTGGTGGCCCTAATCTCATATATTCTGAGGGATGTAAAAAGTGTGGAAGCTGTTCATGGACAGGATGTGGATAAGCAAATGTCTTTAAAACATAGTCATAACAAGATTAAGCTAATAAATGAGCTGCAAGATTTAGAACGGGATCAAGAACGGGATCAAGAATATGATTTTGATGCTTGTATAGATTCTTTGAGTGATGCCGAAAATAGGCTGTGTGAAACGCAGGACGCATTAGCAAAACTAGAGTTTGCAGATCCGACCGACGAAAAATACATGGAAGCGGTCGAAGAAGCCAATGAGGTTCTAAAGAAATATGGAGCTGACTAGATTAGCAGATAGGGGTAACTTTAGACAGGTAGAGGAAGAATGGCAATATGAATTTACTGTCTATGTCTTAATTAATCTGGGTATTCCTGAGGATATTCTTGAAGGTTGTTTTCCTGAAAATATGGCTGACTTTACAGTCGAACATAAGATGGAGCTTAAGAGGCACCTGAAAAAAAACTTTATAACAATTGTCGATGACCGAGATGGTGGATTAAAGTTTTATTTAGAAGTGCAAGAAGATGACAAGCGAGAATTCGTTTTAGTTGCAGATTGGAAAAAATGTAGATTCAACTATAGGGCCGACCCAACTGAGGTTGACCCCAAAAAACAAATGTATGTTGAAGTTATAGCGGATGTTTGGACGATTTTTGAAGAACTTGAAGAGGAATAAATGAAATTAACAGAAGAAGAATTAAAAGCGCTTCAGGGAACTCAGCTGACCTCAATAACTATGAAGCTCAAATCGGATACCGCCACTGTTGAGTCAGGAAGGGCCCTAGCAGAGGCCCGAGTAGCAGAATTAGAATACGAAAATACTTTACTCAAGATATATCTTCATTATGGACTAACTGATAATCATATCATAAATGAGACTACAGGGCTCATTAAAGCAAAAAAGGAAGAAAATGACGATGACACAAGCACAGAGAGCCAAGACGATCAAAGAACTGAATGATGCGATTTCTTTAAGAAATCACATTTATATATTGGTAAACGGGCCTCGTACCACATTGATTTCTAAAGATGAAGAAAGACAACTTCGTTCGTTTGCAAGTCAATTGGATAGAGAAGTAGTTGAAAAATCTTTAGAGATGGTTATTGTACCTGAGACGCCCAAGCTGGTTGTGAAAAAGACACATAAGGCTATGACCCAGGCAAACGCCATTAAGGCTGAAGAAAAGGTCAGGCCAAAAGGATCGTTTAGACGAGTAAGTGAGTAAAATGAGATTTGCGGCTAATAATGATGCTTTTTCAGGCATCCAATTCGTTGTGCTTAAAGATAACAAATGGTTTGAGAAACAGAAACATGCCGGCTATGTGGCGGCAAAATGCTTGCAATTTGTCAAGAAGACTATCGAATCTTGCACTCCGAATCTATCTCTAAAAGATATTGAGGCGGAATGTGTTGAGATTATTGAGTACGAAAAATGCACTCCAACTTTCAAGGGTTATAAAGGATTTCCCGGTGCCATTTGTATTTCGGTTAACAAACAGCTTGTTCACGGAATACCGACAGATTATATTCTTCAAATTGGCGATGTGGTAACTGTTGACCTTGGTGCCACCTTTGAGGGAGTTATAGGTGATGCGGCAATGACGTATATATATGGTGAACCTAAAAGCCAGGAGCATGTCAAACTATTAAAAACATGCGAGGGTGCCTTATACGCAGCTATAGGGGCAATAGCCATAGGAAAGCCGCTAGGCAGCATAGGTGAGGCTATACATCGATATACAAGAAACTCAGGATTCTATCTGATTACTAATTATGGTGGTCATGGTATCGATTTGAACACACCTCACGCTCAACCTTTTGTTGCTAATAGATCAAAGCGTGATGAGGGAATTAGGATTCAGCCCGGCCTCTCTATTGCATTGGAGCCTATGTTGGCGATAAATAGCTCAAAAACAAAAACTCTAAATGATGGCTGGACCGTGAAAACACGAGGTATTAGCGCTCATTTTGAGCACTCTATATTTGTTGGCGAAGATAAAGTGCATGTGATGACAGATTGGGAGCATTTGGAATGAAATTAGAATTTGATGATAAAGGTTATAACTTCATAGAATTTAAAGAGGCTAAAGATTCCGGCAAGATAGCTGTGGTTTTATCATCTAAGGATGGTAGCAACCCCAACAAAACGATAGTAAATTCTGCAGAAATTACCAAGGAGCAATTCATAGAATTAATATCCGGCTTAGACTTGTCGAGCGGATTGCTTTAGAGGGCTTAATTTTGTACTGAGTAATCAGTTAATATAAACAAAAAAGAAGAAAGATAGGTAAATTATGAGAACAGCAAGCAAAAGAGCAAAAGAGATTGTTGCTGGCGTGAGCAGGCGGCGTCTTAATAATAATACCCAACGGGTATTGTTTTCCCTAGTTAAGGCTGCCAGTAATGGTGGTTGGGTAGCAAGAACTACACTGCGTGTACCTTCAGTTGGTGCACGAATTCGCGATCTGCGTAAACCATTATTTGGTGGTTTTGAGGTAGAGTGTGCCTCGGCAACAGATCTTAACCGTACTCGTCCAAGCTCAGTGACTGAGCGTCAAACCTTCTATAGGATTGTTCCTGGTACAGTTACGGTGTCAGCCCTTCGACAGGCCCTAAAGGGGGTGATTTAATACCCAATAGTGCGGTAATAAACATACTAAATCGCGGCAGTTTGCTTAAGCAAACGGCGCGGGAGACCGGGAGACTCTCTGAATCAAGAAGCCTTCGACTTTAGTCGGAGTGGTCACAAAGCCCGGAAGTTTAAACTTCCGGGCTTTTTCTTTTGTAACGCCCTGATACGCATATTAGCATATTATTTTGAATTGTTCAAAAATTTATTAAAGGTAATATTTTGAGTCTTACCAACTATCCCACAGCACTAGATAATGGCACATCTCTTCCAACCGTTGTAGATCGTGTAACTCCTGTTGCGGCAGTGAGTGTTAATAGGTTAAGAGATGCCATTTTGGCCATTGAAACCGAATTAGGCACCGATCCAAGCAGAGTTTATGGAAATGTACGAGCAAGATTGGACGACCTAAGAGCTGAAATCAACACTTTAAAAGCACAAACTCCACCAGGATTTGATGCCGCTTTGATATATAGTATGGCAGGTGTTGTTACGACTAGTTTTACCGGTTATACTCGTATAGGCAGTTTTACACTTAATCCAATAGAGTATTTATTGGGAATCCAGGTCGTCACTATAACCGTAGAGGCCATCATAGAGGACTCAAATTCTAATAATTGTGACATTAGACTTTTTAATGTTACAAATAATGAAGTGATTGGCTCGGATCCGTTGTTTACTACTACTTCTGCAACACCTGTAGAGGTAACGTCAGAGGTTACTCTGCCAAATGGCGATAGGCTTTATGAAGTTCAAATGCGAATGCGAACTGGCACTGCTCCAGATACTGTAACTTGTTCAGGATCTAGAGTCGTTGCTTCTCAGAGTTAAGGAGAAGAAATTGGGTGGAACAGTAAAAGGTAGAGTTGATTGTGTCGTTGGTGACGCACCGGATGGAAATAGAAATTTGTTTGTCAACTGTAAACAGTTTTTTGATGGGCTGGTTACTGCTGGTTATGGCGCTATTCATGCTAGCAATTTTGGAGCAAGTGCTTCTGGATTCGATTTTCATGATGGCACTAGTCCGGCAGGAGAAAACGCTTGGTTTGTATTTGAATGGGCAATATCTACAGAAAGACCTGGTGGAGGCTCAGTACTTGGCAAAGTCTATACATTAGTTCAATGGGCTGATGGTACCGCTTTCGGAACCGCTCCCGGCAACCCTGGCCTGCTTAAAGGGGCAGTGGCTGACGGTGTTGGTTTTCAAACTGCTTTCCGAGAAGATGGCGGTGATCCATGGAATGGCACATCTGCAGCAGACGGAGCTGATACCAAGGGCGCTACGGTTTGGACAGCTGGAGCAAGTTCATTACACATACTTGACTATTCTAGTACTCCAACAGCCGGTACCCACGATACTAATTTTGAGAATATGTTATCTCCTGGGGTTGATGCGGCGACGATTGGTTCAGCCAATCGAGTTCATTTCCTGGCCGATGAAGATAGTTTCATTTTTCTTTTTGACAAAGACAATAATGGGGAATACAGCATATACTTTGCCGGACTATATATTCCTAAACCTGATGTAACGGCAAGCTATCCGATGATTTGTATATCTCATACCGCTTTACCATTATCTACAACCTTTTCTTATGGAACTGCAGGTGGCAATTCAATTAGAGAAGGAGGGCTTGTTACAGCAGACACTTTGGGACCAATAGTAGGGTCATGGAGGCCTGTATCATTTGATAGCCAAATGACAAATACGACTCTTCAGCCAAACCCACAAAGTTTGGCAGTTTATGATGAGTTTGATATAGTTCCATACAACTTTGACGCATCTAAGGCCGTATATGGTTGGCCTGGTAGCCTTGATCTAATACGACAGGTTTACAATGCGCCAACTCACATGGCAAATTCTGATTTAACGCGTGCTATTTTTGGCGACGAAACTGTTAGCTCTGTAAAGATATCTACACCTTGGGGCGGCGATTATCCACCTGGCACTGGTACGGTACGAACTGGCAGGAGCTTCTAAATGGTGATTGGTATAACTGAAAATGTAGGCCTGCCTGGCACTACAGTTGTTTTTATTGCCAAACAAGGGCATACTTTTGCACCGGTTGTAGGAACTGGAGCAGAGGCTGCGACCACATTTAATTTCAGAATGCGGGCCAAGGCAGATCCGGGCCCAGGCTATGTGCACTGGAATACAACGGGAACTCCCGATTTTGCAGGAACAGGCGCTGGATCTGCGATTCAAGCAGGAACAGTTGTTGTTGTGGCCGAATGGGAGACTTAAAAACTTGCCTTTTAGGCATTAATTATAAATAGGAGAACAATATGGATATGTTGAAAAAAGTACGTGATTTTGTAATGGATAATAAAGTCGCTGTGGTAGTTGTGCTTGTCGCAGTTGGCGTTGCAATGATGATGTATTGCTAAGCCAGGAATAAATTCGTGGGTGGAACAGTAAAAGGTAGAGTTGATTGTGTCGTTGGCATTGCGCCAAATGGTCATCAAGAATTCTTCATTAATATCAAGCAGTTCTTTGACGAGCTAGCTACTGCCACCTACGGAACTATTCATGCTAGCAATTTTGGAGCAGGTGCTTCTGGTTTCGATTTTCACGATGGTGGCAGTCCGGCAGGAGAAAACGCTTGGTTTGTATTTGAATGGGCGCTCAGTACTGAGCGCCCAGGCACTACAGGTGTTCTTGGCAAAGTTTACACATTAGTTCAATGGGCTGATTTTGATACTTTCGGAATCTCTCCCGGCAACCCTGGCCTGCTTAAAGGAGGTTTCGCTGACGGTGTTGGTTTTCAAACTGCTTTCCGAGAAGATGGCGGTGATCCATGGAATGGCACATCTGCAGCAGATGGTACCGACACCAAGGGCGCTACGGTTTGGACGGCCGGAACATCAACATTGCATATTTTAGACTATGCCAGCACTCCAGGAGACGGCGACCATATTACCAACTTAGAGAATACTTTAAGCCCAGGATTTGATGTTGCCGGTAATGTTGCAAATAGAATTCAACTTATAGCTGACGAAGATACTTTGATTGTTATGCTTGATCTGGGTGACAATGGGTCTTACAATATGTATTTTGCCGGACTATATATTCCTAAACCTGATGTAACGGCAAGCTATCCGATGATTTGTATATCTCATACCACATTACCATTATCTACAACCTTTTCTTATGGAACTGCAGGTGGCAATTCAACTAGAGAAGGATTGTTAATTTCGGTGGACGCACATGGCCCCAAAGGAGGGTCATTTAGACCAACCACTTTCACATCACAGTTGAAAACTACAGAGCTTCAGCCAAATCCACAATCGCCGACAAATTATGATGATTTTTCTCTTATTACATATCTTAACGATCCAGATAAGTCGCTATTTGGGTGGCCCGGTTGTCCTGATTTAATCGGCCAAATCTATAATGCCGCAAGCAATGAGGTAAATTCCGGCCTTACTCGTGCTGTATTTGGTAGCGCTATTACCGCCACAGTTAAGGTTTCTACTCCATGGGGCTCTGTCTCAGCACCTGGTACCGGATCAGTGCGAACGGGTAGAGATTTCTAACTTTTCATCCAAGTGCGCCAAAATGATATCAACTGACGCATATCATGCTCTGTTGGTTTCAACTTATTGATGCCTTTGTACATTAAAGCGCCGCGATTAGGAGCGTGATTTAAACCTAATAGATGACCCATTTCATGCCCGCAAGCGGATGTAAAAGTTTCGGCATCATTAAACCTGTCTACAACAATAAAAGCTAGCCCGCAAGGTGTATATCTTTGTGCCATGCCTAATGTCGTTGTTTTGAATTTTTTATCCCATCCTTTTACTTCTTTATCTTTAGATGTAGCTCTTATAAAATTAACAGCATATCCAGAACTATCGTTATAAATTAGTTTATGTGAATCTGTATTAACTATATGAAATGTAACCAAGCCATGAGTGGCTTCTTGCCACCATATTAGTGATTCAATTATCCTCTGTTTCTCGTTTATTGAGAAAAGGCGATCTATAGACACATTTATGGGGTACAGGGTTGGCAGGCGCTCTATTTTTCTGTATTTTATCACCATCAAACATACGGCTATGGCAGAAATAATGGCTGTCAGAACGGTATATGCGGCAAATACAAATAAAGCAAGAATCATAATGTTATACTAAATTATTAGACACGAGCCCATGTAATAATAGTGCATTCTTATGATATGAGCACTCTTACAGAATCGACAGATATTATTTTAAAGGCAGCTACTCGCTTAGAAAAGCTTGCTCAGCTGGCGGCACCCTCGACAAAGGATACTGGTGAAGGTGCCATTCAGGACGCTTTACAATCTGCCGGTTTGTTTGGCGGGCCTGGCCTGCCAGGTAAAAAGTCATATACGAAAAGCGAGTTAACGCTTGATCTAAAGGGGAAAGTAGCTAATTTGATATTTGGAATATTGGACGGCTTAAATCCACAATTTAATGGCAAGATAAATGGAACATTAACTGTTACTCCGACTGGCGATGTAACAGTAAATATCTCTGGCAGTAGGGCTGGTGACGTACAGCCAAAAATGCAGGCAACATTTGGGCCGTCAATGTCAAAAGCTTTGCAGGTGGCAAAGATATTTCCGCCGGAAAATGTAACAGCACTATGGTTTCAAAACATAGGGTTTACTACATGACGGAAAGATTCGATAAATTCAAAGCATCTCTAGCCGAGAAACTTCCCGGATTCCGAGTCAAATACAAAGATGAATCCACCTTTATGAAGATAATTGGCGCTTTGCTATTCTTCAACAAGTCATTCATGACCGGGTTTGTAACTACAATAGGTTACACAGTTTATTTACCAACCAGAAGCTATACAGATAGAGGTAGTGCAAGTATAACTTTGGCGCATGAATATAGACACGCCAAAGATGCTAGCAAAATAACTAGAATACTATTTAGTATGCTGTACCTATTACCACAGCTACTTGCAGTGCCTGGCATATTAGCCACGCTAATACTTATTCCATTGCTATTATTTAGTGTTATCTTTTGGTCGTGGTGGTTACTACCGCTAATGCTGACTTCACTTTTTGCAACACCATTGCCGGCGTATTTTAGAATGAAGAATGAGGTAAATAGCTACTCAATGAATCTGTTTATGTTAAATGAATTACAGAAAGAACATGGAGTAAGTGAAGAAGATAGAAGGCGAACATTAAGCGCCTCAATAGGGAGATACAATAACAATTTTACCGGGCCCGGATATTATTATATGTGGCCATTTGGTGTAAAAGAAAGATTGGAAGAAAATGCCGATAAAATATTATCGGGAGAGATATTAAAAGACCATGAAGTATATCAAGAAGCACTTGATGCATTAAAAGAAAGTAAGTCTTAATTATTACACACTCTTAGAAACTCCCGGTTATATCTTAGGAGTATGGTAATGAATATTATACTGTACTTGACCGGGATAAAGTATGCCTAATTACGATGTTGGAATAATTGGAGCAGGCATAGCGGGCACGTTTGCCGCCCTAAGAATCGCTGAGAGATATAATGCAAGCACTATACTGTTTGATATTGGAAGGCCACCAGGGAAGCGTAGGCGCCAAATAGAGGGGTTTCTGGGCTGCTTCCCAACTGGTGATGGTAAAATATACCCGGGCGATCTAGAAAAGGTAAAAGATATTGTTGATGGTAGAAAAGCTACTCCGGCATATAAATGGGTTCATAGCTATTTTAGCGAGGTTAATCCTATGAAAATTGTTAGGACTCCGAAGGTATCTGTGGTTGCAAGGAAAAGGATAAGAAAAGCCAAGTTTGAATTGCAATATCGCAATTATTACCAATGGAAGCCTGAAAGTGTTCATAAATTATCTAGAATGGTTTCGGATGTTATGGAAGAATCTGGTGTAATCACTTACAATTTTGATAATGAAGTATTTACCATTAGAAAAAATAAGGGAACATTCGTTATATCAACGGCAAATGGTCCGATACTTTGTAAGAAGATTATTTTATGTGTAGGGCGAAGTGGGTGGCGCTGGGTCACTAATCTATATGACGATCTAGGCATTATATCAAGCGATGATCATGCTAGATATGGTGTTCGCGTTGAGGTAGCGGCACAACATTTGAAAGATTTTAAGGGGTCACACTGTGAATTGATCAAAGATAACCTTGAGATTGGCCCATTGTGCTGGAATGGCACTGTAATACCTGAAGATCATTCAGATTTAGTAATATCTGCATTCCGATCAAACGAAGATAGGTGGAGAACCGACAAGGTCTCATTTTCTTTATTGAGCAAGAGGTTTTTTAAGGATGAAGGGTCCGTACAAGCAGATAGAATAGGAAAACTATCATTTTTATTATTTAATGACAGGGTGAGTCGAGAAAAGATTAAGACTTTTATGTCTGGTGGTAGTTTGTTAAATCTACTACCAGAATTCGACTGGCTCAAAGAAACTATGACAGAGTTGGGTGATATAGTGCCTAAAATATGCGACAGAGGTTATTTTCATGTGCCAAATATATCGCCCATGTCGGCGCAAATACGATTAGGAACTAATTTGGAATCTGAAGTTGATGGCATGTTTGTGGCTGGAGAATCAGCGGGTGTGAAAGGTATAGCCGCTGCCGCTATTATGGGCACGATCGCTGGTGATTCAGCTTGCAAATAGATGTTTAAATGGGAAATTATTTAGAAAAAAGATAAAGATATGAACACTATAAGTACCTCAAAACTTTCCCTAAGCGCAGATAATGAGTTGTTCGATGAAGAGTCCAATGTGATACACAGACTAATTAGGGTAAAATTAGTGCCGTTGCCTAATGGTGGAGAGAATTGGGAAGTATCTAACGATAATGAAGTATCATTAGTGGTCCCAGGAGTTAGATTAACTAAAAGGGAGAAGAGTGTGTTAAAAACCGCTCAAGGGATTAACTTGTTAATGTATGAATATAAATTAGGCAACAGATCTGTGGCCAATATAAAGGCTAAACTAAGGGAATATTGGAAAATACAAAATGATAAGGTATAAAGGGATTAAAAAGAAGGACAAGGTTCATTTTATTATTTTCATCAACGATAAGGATAATGAAGTAGAAATTCCTCTTGAGGATCACATTGCAGAAAGGTTCTCTATATATTTAGACAGGATTGCGCTTCCAAAAGCTAAACTTGTCGAGAGAGAGAACGACGAGCCATCAGAATAACGTGTGGCCAGTTGTACATTTTAATAAAGAGCCTTGCGATATTTATATTGCTCGACCTTCTAAGTGGGAATCACCCTTCAGAGTTGGCATTGATGGGCCTCGTGAAGAGGTAATGCTATTATATGAAGTTTGGCTCCAGAGTAGGCCTGAATTAATCAGAGATGCTTGTCGAGAGCTAGCAGGGAGGGTGCTTGGCTTATTGCGCACCTTTGGCATGCCATGGTGATGTCTTGGTGAGAATCGCCAATGCCTGGCAACTGGCCAGGCCGTTGAATATTGAACTTAATGAGGATTTATGAGTGGATACATAATTTATGTAGTTGATACCGAGACCACGGGTCTTGATGCCTATAAGAACGATGTAATAGAAATTTCTGCTTGTAGATTTAAGATGTCGAATCTTAAAGATACAGAACAAAAGACGTGGTATCTTAAAGCTTTAGACGCCTCAACGATTAAAGATGAGGCCCTTGCAATCAATAAACATAAGAGGGAGGATATTCTACATTTAACAAAGTTCGGCAGAGATACCTATAAGGATCCGGTCGAAACTGTTGCTGATATAGAGCGATGGATTATGACAGATAATATGTCTGCCTTGGACAGGGTGATAGCTGGACAGAACATCCAATTCGATGTATCGGCATTAAAGGCACTATGGAGCAAGGTCGATACAATAGATACATTCCCATTCAGTTTGGATAGGGGAAATAGAACTCTGGATACAATGATGCTGGCTACAGCAATTGATGTCTGTACTGGCAGGCGTAGGCGGTATTATAACCTGAATACCCTTGTTAAGTCTTTTGGAGTTAAAAAGAGAAAAGCTCACAGAGCAGAAGATGATGTCGCTATGACCATAGATTTATTAGTAAAAATGTTGGAACCACTAAAAGATGTGGCAAAGAAAGCATTTGCGGACTGCTATACCGATATGGACCAATAATAGGGTATTTAATATAAAGAGGTTCATATGTCAAAACATAAAGAAGACTCAGAATTTGTCATAGAAGTAAAAGTCGATGAAGAAGAGATAGAATTAGACGATGATGTTATTAGTGAGTTCGGTAATGAGCTGCAAGGCGCTATAGAATTAGTGGTACAAAATAATATAACCAAGGATGTGAGAATAGAATTGATAAATGTTTTAATGTCAATAGCCTCACAGGTGTCAATTGATATAGGCATAGGTTGTGATGAGTTTCTTGGTATAGCTGATTATTTCCATGAAGAAGGTCAAAAAATAGCTGACGAAGAAGAAATAGATTTGTCAAAGCTAAATTGAGGTATGTATGAAATTAAAATTAAAGCCTGATAGTGAAGAAAAAGTATACAGCATATTAAGGAGCTTGTTTAGATATTCTAAATTAGTAAAGATGAGTGCGCCAGATATTCTATTTGAAAATGAAGGCAAGATGATTAACGCACGCATCAGGGATATGACTCCTGTAGAGATATTTCTAGCCGTAACCTCGTGGGAAGAATACTCTAAAGAGCAAGAAGTTCAAGATGAGATTCAGAATGAAAAATTAAGTACAGATTTAGATTTGTACTATCAATCACTGAATTAGTTATTACACATTGCACTTAAGTAATAATACCATATATTGGTATGACGAGGCGTATAGATGAATTAGCGAGAATAGGAGCTGAGACAAATAGTGACGGCTCTGGCAACCCACTGCTTAAAACCGCTGCTGATTTTAAGGCAACTCTAGAACACCCTAAGTATGAGGAATTATTGCAGAGAGCGCAAGCTATTACAAATATTGAGCCTTTTACTGAGCGAGCAGGTGGTTTTGCCAAAGATAGACAGCATTCCGAAACGGATTGGGATGGAATGCAAAAAGAGGCAGCCGGGCGTAAAAAAACCCAAATGTCTCGCAAAAAAATAGTAAAAGACATTAACGATAATAGGGTCAGGTATCGAGACTATCGTAACAATTTAGCGCAGCTTGAGTCTGAAAGAGATAAGCTGGAATGCATGATTCAATCATCCAGAGATGGCGTACATAATACTAGAAAGAGAATGCTCCATATGGGCGATGTTCTCCAGAAACTAGATCTTGCAGATTCTAACTATGCGATTCTCTATGATAATGATAGTCAAGACGTATCGTACCTTATGAATAAAGAAGAGTACAATGTACAGATTGGCGAAGATGGAGAGCTAGTTACTACTCCGTGGAGAGATTATACATCAGCTAGATGGCGTGATGCTCGCGACGCTAGAAGACAAGAACAAGCTGATATTGATGATGTCAACGATGATAATGATGATATTGCGGACTTAGAATTAATTCCAGGAATTGAAAGATTGGAGGATTCCGCCCCAAGAACGGAAGACCAAACAATTACCAGTTATCCTAATTTACGATTTGCAGAGTAAGCCATGGTCATAAGGCCCGCAGGAGTTATCTTTGTCAATGATGATTTGGTCCCAGGCGTTCAGAGCGTTTTGGCCAAACAGCTTCATATATCTGAAATCATTGATGGCTATACGTTTGATCAAAGAATAATCGCGAGCCCTAATTATGTGAACGTTGTAAAACAACTAGATTTGCGCATACTAGTTGTTCGCTCACTTGAAGAATTAACTAATAGGGCTTTGGCTGATGTTGTTTTATTTGTAACGCATGGTCAGGCCAGTGTGTTGAATAATAAGTTTGGCCCGCCTGGAATAACATCGGCCGTAACTAGATTGACTTGGGGCAAGTTATCTATTTGGGGGGTTTAATGAAACTTCATCCAGGACATGAAACAAGACCAGATGATTATAAGTTTATGGACTCTGCTAAAACTCCATTAACTGAAGCTGAAGCTGCGTATTATCTAAGAGCCGCCTGGAAGAACATTTATGATGTTTATCCAAGCGTTAACAGTTTGGCGCTGTTATGGGCTCAATCTGCCGGAGAAACTGGCAGATGGAAGCTGCTTCGCTGTAATAATTGGGGAAACATTAAAAAAAGAACAGATACTAAGTGGACATCATATGATGCTGGCGAGGTGATTAATGGTAAACATCAGATGTTTTATCCATATCATCCACAAACTCATTTTGCCGCTTTCGATGGCCCACTTGCTGGCGCAGAATATTACATCCGATTTTTATCTCAACGTACCAGGTATAAGAAGGCCTGGGTAGAGGTAATGGCCGGAGATCCAGTGGCATACTGTCGTGAACTTAAGAAGGCCGGATACTTTACTGCAGGTTTAGCCCATTACACAAGAGGCGTAGTTAGCCTTACAAATGAGTTTAAACGCAAAGCTGATGCGCTGATGACATGGGCGCCTGAACCTGAACCTGAACCTGAGCCAGTTGTCATTCCAGAACCAAAACCAGAGCCAGAACTAGAGCCCGTCGTAGAACCAATCGCTGAGCCAGTCGTAGAGCCTGAGCCGGCCAAAGGACTCCTAACTATGATAATGGAATTTTTAAGCAAGCTATTTGGTGAGAAATGAAAAATATATCTACATTTTTTGTGTCTACGGAATTGTATGGAGAATGCGCATCGTTGAATTTTGAAAATGAATAAAAATACAAATATAGTAGTTTGTGGTAAGAAATTTGATACCGGAACAAGAGTCGTACTTTGGGATGAGCCAGAAGGTCTGTCATTTTATCCTAGTGGGAAATATGTAACTAGGAATCTCTCTTTAAAAGAACTTAGAAAAATAACAAATTCTTTTTATATTCATCATTCCGTTACGTATTTCGCAGAAAGTACTTTTAGAGTGCTGAAAGCTAGAGGGCTATCT
>LAZR01000397.1_pt1 | contig 38305 bp, 51 predicted proteins | sample 329461 | NCBI WGS metagenome assembly LAZR01 (sample SAMN03002196, study PRJNA259156) | marine sediment metagenome | biome: sea floor; feature: Hydrothermal impacted sediments; material: marine sediment; isolation source: Loki non-amplified sample from Loki's castle hydrothermal vent sediment ...
GTTTTACGCCCGCCATATCAAGGGAGATAGGCCTTGGGAAAATAGGCATCTGATGGCGGACGTGTTCGACTTCACCACTCGGTCGAGGATCATGCGATCAATCAAGGGTTCGGGGAACCTCTCGACCGAGGTGGCGTTCCGGATGGCGATGGTCCGAGCTGGACTGCGGGGGTGGGTCCTCCAGCCCCGCGAAGTCCTGGGCCGGCCTGACTTCGCTTTCCTGGAAACGAAGATCGCGATCTTCGTCGACGGGTGCTTCTGGCACGGCTGCGCGCGGCGCGGATGCAGGAAGCCGCCGAAAACGAACGTCTCGTACTGGCTCGCGAAGATCCGCAGGAACCGCGCAAGAGACCGTTCGGTAAATAAAAGGCTGAGAGACGAAGGCTGGATTCCGCTGCGGATAGCAGAGCACGAGCTCAGGGACGGCGAGGCCTGGCGCATCGTCAGGCTTGTCGCGGCCAACGTCTCGGTCATGCTTCAGCTTCAAACGAGGGAGACACATGGAACATAAGAGAATACCCGATCCGAAGTCTTCCGGCCCGCTGTTCGAACCGGAGAACATCGAGCTGTGCGACGGAGGCGGGCTCGACGAGCTGCGCAAGCAAGGCGCGGTAAACAAGGAGGGGGTGCTCACATGGGCGGAAAAGCAGGGGATGAGGGATCGGAACGGGTCGTGGCTCTTCGTTCCAGATCCGGAGAACTGTTCGTCGCCTCTCTCTGCGCCGGGGGGGGAGGGATGGACATGGGAGTCAGACTGGCGATACCGGATGCTCGCACTGTCGTGTACGTGGAGAGAGAGCTCAGGGCCGTCCGACTTCTGGAGACGCGTATGCTCGAAGGAGCCCTCCATCCGGCGCCTATTTGGCCTGATCTCAAAACCTTCGACGGCCGACGCTGGCGTGGATGCGTTGATCTCCTCACTGCGTCGTATCCGTGCCAGCCGTTCTCGCAAGCCGGGAAGCGTCTTGGCGAAAAAGATCCGCGGCACTTGTGGCCCGAAGTCGCTCGCATCATATCTGAAAGCGAGGTCCCCATGGTTCTCCTTGAGAACGTCGCAGGCCACCTTATTCTCGGATTCTCCACCGTACAAGGGGACCTTCAACGAATGGGTTACCGGCACGCTGCAGGATTGTTCACGGCGGAGGAGTGCGGGTTCCCGCATCTTCGTAAGCGGCTCTTCTGTCTCGCGGTCAAAGGAGAGGAACTGGATGACGCCATGCGCGGTGGACTTCGAAAGCCTGCCTCCGGCCACTCTCGTGGCGTCCGCGAAACAGGAGAAGCAGTTGCAGCTGGGTGCGCAGGTGAGGATGTGGCCGACGATCGGCGACAGGGAGGGAACGGACAAGGGGCTGTCGGCACCGGGACTGCAGGAAATCGCGCGGCTGTGGCACCCGGAGGGGCAGACGTTGTTCAAGGATGGGGACACGCCCCCCCGCCATGCGAGGGTGCAGGAGATAGGTGGAAGGAAATTCTTGATCAGCGGCCGGACCTTACTCCTGCGGCTGAACCCGAGGTTCACGGAGTGGCTTATGGGATGGCCAGTCGGTTGGACCGACTTGACCGGCATCACGTTCTCGGAAACGCAGTCGTCCCGCTGGTCGTCGCTCATGCGGTCTGTTCTCTCTGGATCAGGCTGATGGAAGGAGACGAAGATTGACTTCGCTCGGACTCAGCATCAAGTTACTCGAACGACACGGATGGATGGCCACGAACGTGCAGCGTAGCGCGGGACGGCACAGCTTCGACGCCTACGGATTCGGCGACGTTCTTGCCTGCAAGATACTGCACGGAAGAGAAAAGCGGATCATGCTGGTGCAGGCATGCTTTGACCAGGACAAGAACCGTCACATCAAGAAAATGGAAGACGAGTCGCGCGTCGGCCGGTGGCTTCGGTGCGGAGGCCTTGTCATGCTGCACGTATGGGGTAAGAGAGTCAAGCCGCGCCCCGACGTTGTCTCCGGCTGGTCACTTGTCTTTGAACTAGCATGGGTTCTCGAGATTGACGGAAAACTATTGCGCGACGGAAAGCGCGCGCGCCTTCCTAACATGTGGCACGATAGAATCAAGCCCTGACTCGGAGTCCGCGAGGAAACCGTCGCGCGGGGACTGTCCCTCCCTCCGGTGATTCAGGCCTCGCGGGCTCCGGGACCCTATCTGAAACACGTCTGAAACCTACCATTAGAGGCCTCCGCCGGGGGCCATATAAGTCCTTTGTTACCAACGTCTTAGAAGGCCATTTATTTTCATTTATTTTCGCTCTTCCTTTGTTTTCAACAACTTAGGAAAGGAACTATTTATCCTATTATATGTACATTAGACTACTTTGGTGGTATAATTTACCTAGATGGTGAATGAAATGAAACTAAGAAATAAAATGAACCGGAACGAAATGGAGGAAACGATGGCTAAGAAAGCGAACCAACACTACGGCGACTTCACCGGCTTCAACAACCAAGGCGACGAGCCGGACTGCATGCTCGCCACTCTGGCAAACCTCGCCGACGTCTCGATCGACTTCGCCCGCGGCTACTACCTCGCGAAGACCGGAAAGACATGGACGCAGATGGTCAAAAGAACTTTCGGGATCTACGACTTCGACATGGCCGTCATAATGGTCGCCAAAGACTTCGGCCTCGACTGGTTCGCCAAGGACTTTGCGAAGCATCCTTGTAGGAAAATCAAGGACACGCTCGCAGCGAAACCCGCGAGAGAATATGAAGGAACCCCATGCCCCAAGGGCGAAGGCGCAATCCGCATCAAGGTTTACGACGACCGCCACATCGTCACCTTCAAGAACGGCTACATCTACGACTCCAACATGGATCATAGAGAAACGTGGGAACAGTGGCTTCGCAGAATGGGTCTCCACTCAGGGAACGTGAAGATTGAGCACATCTTCAAGAAGACCCAAGATCAGAACGGACGGACGGTCTACACCCTCGACGGATACGAGATCGTCGCGACCAACAGGCACGGACAGACACTCTACCAACGGTTGAGGGGAGCCAAGGGAACCAAGTACATCATCGTGAGCGAAGGGAACGAGAAGGTCGAGGGCGTGTGGAACGACAACGGACGCCTCCGCCCCTGTAAGCCGGTCAAGGGAACTTGGAATTGGGTTGACCCGAAGAACGCCCGCTAACAAGCGGCATAACAGGAGGGACGAAGAATGAGACTCTACCAAAGACGACGGAGCATAACGAGGCGGTACGGATGGCAGGGGGGGGAGCGCGCTGCGGATCTTCACGTGAAGGAAATTGACAAGCTCGACGACTTCCGCGCGCAGACGGCCAAGGCCTTCCGATACATGAGGAACGCGCGCATCATCGCGAGGCAGAACTTCTCTTGCTGCGGCAGCTGCGGCGGGTACGAGATCGCGACGGACATTCGAGCATGGAACAAGGCGAAAAAGGACGACGCAAAGAAGAAAATCGGCGCGGCGTTCTACAGCCGGCAAGGAACCGCGAAGACACTGCGCGACGCTGAGAAAGGTGTGCGCATCAACTTCTATAAACTTGACGGCGATGACGCCGGCACCGAGGCGGTTGGGCGTATCGTCGCGGACTGTGTGAGGCGCGCCGGACTCGATGTCGATTGGAACGGCACCCACGCGATGACGGTCATCGCGAAGATTCGCAAGGCGTTCCCGGTGGTTCCCCCGGAGGAGCTCGGGTAGTACGGAAAAATAAATGTGTACAAACTGCCAAAGTGGTATATATTCAATGAAGGAGGGACAGGCAATGACAATTCCAATCAAGGATTTAGGGGGCATATTGACTCACCAAATAATATCAGCGCCAGACCTACCGGATGATTGGCCCAGTGGGGATGCAATTGAGGTTTTTACTGAGGCTTATCAGGAATGGAAAACCAAGGTCAACGCCCTGCTTGCGCAGATTGAGAAGGAGAGATAAATAACTATTGTTGTAGCCGAAACCGGGACGTACGTGAGTCCCGGTCATCGCGGAGTGCCTTCCGCGATCTGACGATGGCAGGCACCATCCACTTGGAGGGACAGAGCATGGAAACTCAAACATCCGAACCGAGGCAAGGCTACAACAGGCTGTTCGACAGCGCGTTCAAGCCGATCACCGAGAAGCTCGCGGGGAAGGACCGGCCTTGGGAGTTCGGCGTCGGGCTCGCGGACGTGCAGTTCGCGCCGGGAGCGAAAAAGAAGGCCGTCACGTTCGAGGGTTGGAAGACGTTGTACCGGACCGACACGGGCGAGGCGCTCTCGGTCGTCTCGGCGAAGTACAAGCCGGTGCTTCACCACGACGTGCTCGACGGGATCGACTCGAGGATCCTCGACTCGGACCTCTTCAAGGGCGTGGCCAAGGACCTCGTGCCGATGCGCCGCGTCGCGCTTTTCGAGAACGGCGCGCGGATGAAGGCGGAGTACAGGTTCCCGGCGGTCCGCGTCGACATCGGCGGCGGAGACCTCATGGACATGACGCTCAACGTGACGAACAGCATGGACCGGACGCTGTCGGTCACCTCGCTTCTCGGCGCCTTCCGCCTCGTCTGCAAGAACGGGATGATCATCGGCATCAAGTTCAACGGGTTCCGCGGCCTCCACACGAGCGGGCTCGACATTGGGGCGTTCGTCAAGACGGTCACGACCAACGCCGAGGTCTTCAAGGACAAGGTCCTTCCGATGTTTCAGGCGATGCGCAAGGCGGTAATCGGTCCGAAGACCGTCGTCGCGCTGCTTGAGCCCATCCGCGAAAAGAAGACCACCGTCTCGAAGAAGTACCTCGACATGGTGTTCGACCGGTTCTCGCAGACGTGGTCGGCCAAGAAAGAAGGGACTGTGTGGGGCCTCTACAACGACTTCACGTACATCGGATCCCACAACGCGCGCGGAGAGTTCGCGTCGACGCAGATGCTCAAGCTCGCCGGCCGCGTAGCCGAACAGGCGATGGAGATCCCCGCGAAGAGACGCGCCGCATAGGACAGGCGAAACCGGGGCGACCGCCCCGGTCATCGGAGGGTCGGCTCCTCCGGTCTGATGAAGCCAGCCGAATAAAAGGAGGAATGCAAATGGCTAGAGTTTCAATTTCTATCGCGTTGGAATTTCACGAATATTTGAAACTGGAGAAAATCGCAGAATGTCGAGGGGCAAGTCCGCTGATGTTGATCAAGTCATTGATCACAAAATTTATAAAAGAGGAGAATGATACATGAGCAAACGAAAAGAGAGACCTCTCAGGGTCACCGACGGGCTGCGGAAAGAGGCCGGGCGGCGCGACGCCGAGAGAGTCCGCGCACACAAGACTGCCCGCAACGGCAAGCCGGTACAGGTGCAAGTGGTCGAGCCCGGCACCCTGATGCGGCGGATTCCGAAGTTCACGCAGACCGAACTCGAGAAGGCCTTCGCCAAGGTGAAGCCGCACAAGCACTGGAAGGATCCGATCTACGCGATCATCGACGCCGCCGACATGGACGTCGTCGACGCTGCGATCATCCACTTCACGGCGACGAAGGCGGATTTCAGGATGATCAAGACCGGGAAGCTTACGGTCCGCGCAGACGGGTACGCGGCCGGCCCGGCGGGTGACCGGTAGAAAAAGTAGCGCACTTCACCACTTTCGTGGTATAGTGGAAGGAGGGACGGGAATGAAGAGATGGGGATTCAAGTCAACCGAGCCGACCGGCCCGCAAGTCCTCGCGCATTTCGTGGAGCGCGCGCTTCCTGGCGACAACTTCAGCGACCGGAAGACAAGGCAGTGCGACCGGGCGGCCGCGGCAATCGGGGCGCGGCGCTTCAAGCTGAAGCACGACGGCGCGGTGAACGGGCTTGCCATCACGGTCGGCTACGTGACGAGCAGCCTCGACCGCGCGAACGAGCTAGCCCATAAGTTCCAGGAACTCGGGCACGGCGTTGACATTCACGTCAGGGGCAAGAGAGGGGGTGGTTCCGATTGACAGACTACTCGAGAGAATGGGAGAAGAAGACAGAGCGGTGGGAGATCAAGGTCGAACCGTCGCTACATCGCGAGACGTTCGAGCTCGCAGGCGGGCCGAGAAGAACAGCCGATTACGTGCGGCAAGCGGTCCGGGAGAAGAACGCGCGGGAGAAGGAGGCCCGCAAGAAGCCGAGACGCCCAAGGCCTTGATGGAGCGGGCCGAGGAGGCGTTCGCCGAAGGCGACCCGCGAGCCGCGGCGCACTTGGCGTATCGCGCGGAGGTCGAGGCGCAGAACCTCGGCATGAGGAAGATGGTCACGTCTATCGTAGAAGCGAGAGCATGGTTTGCTCTCATCCATTTGAACAGCTGGCAGTGCAGGAGCGCAGTCAGCACGCACGCGGTCAAGTACCGCGGGAAGGAGGCAGCCATGACGGCAGCCGAAAAAGTGAACGAGACCCGGAAAGCAGTGAAAGCCAAGGCCTCGGACAGGTCCAAAAAGGCCAAGAAACGTGCCAAGGACTCCGCTCACGAGGCCGAAACCCCTGGAAAGGACGGTAAGAAGGGGGCCCCCGAAAAGAAGGCTCCGAAGGCTCGGTCTGGGAAGGCCACCAAGCACGGCCGCATCAAGTTCGACGTCACGAAGAACGGTGCATCCGTGGCGATTTCGCAGCAACGCGAAGGCGAATCGAAGTTTTCCCGCGTGCGAACCGTCGCAATGAAAGATATTCGGGCGTCCGCGAGCAAGGTGGCTTACGGGTACACCAACGACACGATTGGTTCTCGCAAGGAGGTCGGCAACTATGGCTCGACTCTCTACAACGCTCTTAGGAAATTAGTCTAGGAGGTTGGGGCCGGGTGAAGGGAACTCGCGCGAGCGGCAGCAAACGCGCTAGCGCCCCCAGCACCCGGCCTTTTTTTTACTCCGGCGGGGGTTCTCTCGTCAGCACGGCGCGCTGGTACTTGATCACAGCCTCGAGCTCCTCGATCGCGGTCCGGATCTCCAGCCTCCCTGCGTCGACGTCGCGGGCGAGCCGATCGTATTCGACAAGTGCCTCGTCTGCGCTCTTGAGCCACGCGCACTTCGCCGTGTCGACCGTCCCGGCCTCGCACTCGTCCTTGACGATCTCGCGGAAGACAATGTAGTCCGCTCGCAAATTGAGGTAAGTGTCGCGAAGCGGGCAGGCCATCGACAGGACGACGATCGCGAGCAGCGCGGTCATCAGGTGTTTCACTCTCACTTCTTTCTCCTTTTCTTGGCGTACCTTCCACCGAACATCCGCACGGACCGCCAGACGTACCACGCGCGGAACTTGCCCATGCCATCCTCGAGGCATATCTGCCGCAGCAGGTCGTCTGCCTTCCGCCTTGAGCCGACAGGCAAGAATCCCAGTTTCTCCAACTGGTAGAGCATGTCATGCACGAGGGACCCGCGCATGAAGGACTTAGTGTCAATCGAGATCCCGCTCGGCCCGTCCCATGCGTAGCCCTTCTTCGCGGTCAACGTCCCCGCGCGGGTCATGTGGACGAACGGGAGATCTACCTCGTACTGAATCTTGATTCCGGTGTCGAAGATGTACGGCTCGAGCAGCTGGTACTTGTACTTCTTGATCTTTCTGTACTTGATCTTCGGCAGCCGGAGCGGGATAGTAAATAGAACCCTGCTTTTCTTCATTCCCTCAGCGCCTCCACCGCGGTCTGGATCTTGCCGAGGCACTCGATGACCTCGCGGTGCCGCTCCTCCGCCTGCTGGAAGATGATCGGCCGCTGCTTCGAGTCCTTCGCACATACGATCTCGACCAGGTCATTGACGCCGTCTCTCGCCTCGTAGACCGCCGACCGTTCGCCCGGTGTCAATCCGTGTCCGGAGTTTCCGGGGTTTCCGGGGTTCCCCTTCTTTCCGTTCTTCCCATTCTTTCCGAGGAACTTCGGCCGGCGGATCATCCCCATCTTGTCGAGGACCAGGTACGCGAGAACCAGAGCGCCGACGAGGTTCGTCAATCCGTGGGAGTTGAGATCTGGAATTTCCAGACCGGAAAGGAATGCCATCACGCGAAGATCCTCCTCCAGATTCCGAGGTTATCGAGTGAATACGATCCGAGCGCTTCCGCCTGGTCGATCGTCAGACCAGGATGCCATTCGACGTGAGGCCAGTCCCCGAAAGAGGACCCGCTCCGCATCCCTAGTTCTTCCGCCGTCTTTGCGAAGACCTCCCAGACGGGAACCTCAACGTCCCATGTCAACTCTTCCCGGTCGAGGACCAGGTCCGAGTCCGCGTCTCGGAACGGGATCCCGTCGATCGCGAGGCGGTAGCGATGCCAGGAACGATTCTCGGGCGCCGCTCGAGGTCCATCTCCGGCCAGGAACGTCGCATGAAGACGCCTCTGTGCCTCCCTAGAGGCGTAACTCCGGGTCAGGAGTACCAGGATGCCCTTCTGGGCCAGGACGCCCATCAGAGCGAGAATCCGGAGACGGAACGACGGATGGAGTTCGGCCAGGTGGGGCCCGTTCCGTTCGTAAATCTTCCGCGCCATCCATTCACTCCACGTCGACGACTCGACTTCGCGTCGGTCCTGCTACGTGAGTCACTTCCCATTCAACCGCCTCGATGCAAACGTGGCAGTATAAAAATACCAGTATAAAAATAAGTTTCCGCATCAATCGTTCACCGTGTATTCGAAATGAACCCGCAAGAATGTAGCGGTTGAAACTGCATCAATGTCAAGGGAAACCGGGTCGTATGCGTCAATCGTTCCGTTGGTAATGGTATTGACATCGCAACCGGACGCGCACGACGATTGGGAAAGGTTGTCGCATACCAACCCGGCGGATAATATGTCCGTCCCCTGAGAATTTGGCGTTGTTTCTGCCCGTTCATCGGGCATTATAGTTACTGTCCCGGTGTCGGTACTGCACCAAACCTTTGTAATCGTTACCGCGGTCGCCGTGGACCATTGAATCTTATCCGAATCACCGGTTGCCGGGGTAAACAGGTTCCAGCTTTTTGTCCGGGTGCCGCCCGACGGCGTTGCAATACAGGCCCAAACCGATCCTTGTCGTTCCAGAATTTGCGACGCGGCGCAAAGGCCGGGCGCAAATTCCCCGGTTGCGTCAATCGCGTTTGCGGCAAGGTCGGTGACGTTCGTTCCGCCCGTCCCTCCCGAGTGGGTATGCGCGCCCAGATCGATTCCGTCAACTAAGCTCCCGGCATCTAGGATAATTCCACCAATTCCCGAACCTAAATTGGTAATATTGATATTACGAAGAAATGGACTATTGAAAGAGAAAATGAAGTCCTGGCCGGGATCTTCAAGCTGAACAATCGTAACATTTGGGGAAGCACTCAAATCCCAATTCCCTGAGATTGGAGTCCAATCTCCACCTGTTGCATAGTTCGCTTCTTCATCAAATTCGGTTGGTCCGATTGAATTGGCAATTACAATCGCTGTCAAATCTTCCGGACCATCCGTAGTTGTGAAATCTATGGTACTGGAATCGGTAATAGTAATCGTATCACCACGGGAATCGGCTACCGCATTTCCAATCGTTCCAAACCCACCGGCAGGAGTTGAACCGCAAGGGGTTCCATCTTCATAAATGAAAACACCGTCGCCGTCTCCATCTGGGTCGCAAATACAAAGTTGAGGTTTTACTCCACCACCCGCATCGAAAAAGAAGGAAGTCCCATCTAAGCAAATGGTCGGAACGGTTCCCCTGGAGGTGTACTGAACCATTCCCCTTGCCCCGAACCTGAACTGGTTCACCCGCGTCGGCGGGGTCGCCAAATTGGAATCATAATCATCTTCAACCGAGATGGAATGCACCCAGTCGGTGTCATCCAGCGGATCAGAAACATAATCGTAGGTCGGTCCATATTCATAAATTCCAGTACCGGCGAAGTCGTTATAGGCGTTCACCCCGCCGAAGGTATCAACTAAGGCACTTCCGTGAAATTCCAGAAAGGCGTTGTCGTAGAGGTCGAACCTGTGTTTCTTATCCTCATATTCCCAAATTCCAAATGCCTCATCCTGAATTAGTTGACTGAATCCCCCCGGAGCTATTTGCTTATGTGTGATACTCTTGGCAAGTCCAGCAGCATCGTTCAAGCTAACTCTAAATCCGAGTCCGGCGGTTCCGGGAGAGGTTGTTGAGAACAAAAACTGTTCGATGCAAGACTCTGTGCCGCTTTGACAGACATTATGAAACCATGTACTACCAGCGACACCGTCAACATCTAACTCGAACGCCCGTTTCCCACTTACCTGGTCGTAAACGTGAAAGGCATCCGACGCAACTTCCGCAGCGGTGTTACAAACGAAGCAGGCTTTTTCTCCGTCGTCTGTGGTAACTTCTATAAGACCGGACCCAGGACCGGCCCCCATTGGTGCCAACGGGTCAATTTGAATTGTCTCTCCTGCGCCGTTATCCCATTCCCACAGAACTGAAAAAATAGGAGCGGCGGTCAGGTCCTCGGGGTTATCTGTCGTTGTGAAGTCGATCCAGACTGAATCCGTTACGGTCAAAACGTCCGCGGCCGCGTCCGCGATCGCCAGTCCGATCGTTCCGAATCCGTTCCCGCCGCCGGTGACCTCCGTCCACCCCACCGAGTCGTCGATGCAAGCGTAGACCTTGAGTTCAACCGACGTGCAAATGAAGAACTTCCGCTCTTCGGATCCGTCTCCCGCGTCGCATTCCGTCGCCGGCGGCGGGCAGACTCCGCCCTGGACCTTGTGCCGGCCGGTGAAGTTCCAGTCTCCAGCGGGATCGAAGTCCTGGGACTCGAGCCTCGGCTTGCTGATGGCGTTCCGCCGTTGCGCGCTCGTGTTATCTGAAAGCAGAAATACCGCCAGCACGACAGCAATGATCTTCAGCCAATCTCTCATTTCATCCTCCTCAATCGAACGAGTTCCGTACGAATCCTTGCCGCTTCGGCGTCGCACCCTTCGCGCGGTAGTGAGTCATCGTCAACGGATCAACGAGACTCCCGGTAATTCCGGCATCCTTGACGTCGGTGCGCATCGCCGTTCCAGTGGCGAGGTCTGACTGCACCTGGAACTGCACCTTGATGTGGGTACCGCGCAGGGCCTCGACGTCGGTCTCGATGAACGCGATGATCGGCCCCTCCAACGGATCCGGGAACCCCGGAAAGTCCCACGTAAGCGGCGGGTCCGTGATGACCTCGCCGTCATTGATGAACAGCCGGAACGAGCGTTCCCTGTCCTCCGTGCTGATGTCGATCAGGTGAACGCCCAGCGCGAGGATCCCGGCGTGCCCAGGCACCCACCAGAAGAACTCCGTGCGCTGGCCGTCGGCGACAGACGTCCTGAAGTCATGCCAGAAAGCCGAGGCGGCAGAGACCCGCTCAACCTCGAGCCCGGGATTGAACGGCTTCTCGACGAGCGTGCCGTCGTTGTCCCGCCAGCTGTCCTGCAGCTCAGAGGTGATCGGCGCGTGCGCCTTCCGGCGCGGCCGCAGGATCTCCTGGAACGCGACCATCAGCCGACCTCGAAGCTCAGCCGCGACCGGGAGTTCCCGGCCTGCGACCTGATATTGCCGTTCGCGTCGAAGGAGTTAACTTCCTTCGACTCGATGATAATCTTGATGTGAGTCTCGATCTCCGACGACGCGAGGATGATGCGCGAAGTCAGGAACGAGTACGTGTCCGACGTGGTGATCGCCTCGCTTCCGAGCGTCCCGCCGTCGACCTTCGCCCTCAGCACCATGCCGTCCTCGTCGGCGGCCCCGGCCTTCAGCTCTATCTCGGCTATGAACGACTTGGCCCAGCTCGGCGCCCAGATGAAGAACTCGAAGTTGTTGACGAAGCCGCCTCCGGCGATCGCGGCCTCGGCGAACTCGATCTCCACCGGGGAATACCGCAGCGACTCGTCGCGGTCGCGCAGTTTCTTGTAGAGGCTCTCGGAGATGACGGAGTCCGGATCGACGAGACTGTCCGGAATCTCCTGCCAGATCCTCGCGTTGGCCACGGGCATAAGAAGCATGTGCGGGACGCGGATGATCCGCGCCGACGGAGCCTCCGGCCTCTTGCGCCGGTGCGCGAGTACGATTCCAGCGTGCCCGAGTACCTGCATCAGCCCTCCTCGTGGAACCCCGCAATGACGGGGTCCTCCCTCCGCATACCGGTCGCGGTCAGCCTCGCGAGCTCGCCATCATAGTACCGCTTCGCCTCGGACTTCGAGCCGCTCCCGCGGAACCGCTTGACGGTCCCGGCCACGCGGCCGATGTCCTTGCGCACGTCGAATCCGCGGTCAGGACCCGCCCCTGTCCTGTGCATGACGAGGGTCACCGATCCGCTACCGTCTCCAAGAACGAACCGGGACGCGCGCATACACAGGTATAGAGTCTGCGAGTTCATTCCTCGAAGACCATGTACGTGGCGGCCTTCCTGCTGCCGTCCAGCGCCGCGACGTTCTGGACACCCATGAAGTTTCCGGGGCTGCAGTCCGGGCGCTCGTCGGGATCGAACGGGATGATCAGGCCTCCAATCACCGGGACGAACCACCCGTGCAGGAGGTCCGCCGTTGTCCCGTCCGCGGTGTTATTGACGAGCCCTGTCGACTGCAAGGCGGTCGCGTCCTCTTCACGGACCGGCTTGATCGTCGCGGGCGTCCCCGTCCCGACCGTTGACATTCTCTGCAGGTCGAACTGCGTCCCGACGACCGAGCTGTTCGGGGGGCCGTCCAGCGTGATCGAGACCTGATGGATCTTGACCGGGCGGTTCGCCGCCGGAGCCAGCTCCACCCGGTTGAACGCGGTCCCTCCCGCGACCGAGATCCCCTTGATGATTCCGAGTCTTGCTCCCATCGTGCTTCCTCCTGTTATACCGTCAGGTACGGCGGATCGCCGTTGACCATCAGGTTCGTGAACTGGTCCGCCATGAAGGCGGCCTCGGCCCTTTGCCTTGCCGTCGCCGTCGGGTAGTCCGGGACGTTGTTCTCCGCGATGACGCCGAACCTCGACTGCGGGACGGTGTCCAGCAGCACGAGCTTGACGCCACCGGCCTTGAAGTCGATCTCCGCGCGGATGACCTCGAAGGGCTGGTCAACCACGCCGCGCGTCCCGGTCAGCAGGTCCGGTATCTGCGGGTGGCTCAGGAGCAGAACGTCGCCGATCTCGATGAACTGCTCGCGCATCTGCGCGTTCACCTTGATCTCCACAGGCGGAGTCGAGTACCTGCGCTTCAGCCGCGTCGCGATGAACGTCGCGAGATCCCGGCCGTTCAGGTGCTTCCGCAGGCCGCGCGACTGGATGACGAACTCGACAAGCTCGTCGGTCTCGTTCTGGTTGGCCGAGTCCTCCACGATCACGAGGTTCCTGAACGGCAGTGCCTTCAGGAAGTCCCCGGCCGTGAACGCGTTGACGAGGTTCTCCTTCGTGACGACTGAGGCCCCTTCGTTGATGCTGGCTACCTCGATTGCCTCGTCCTTCAGGCCGTCCTTTCTCTGAAGCAGATAGACGTGGTCGACCCTGTACCCGTTCGTGAACGCGAGAGGGACGATCTTCTGGCCAGCAGCCGCCGTGCCGTCGAGCGCCCGCTCGAACTCGAAGTTGTTGTGGTCGCCGCGTATGACGAAGCGGTTGAAGTGAAGGTCCATCCGCTTGCGCCAAGCCGGAGGCCCGGTGATCTGGTCCGCGGTGAGCTGCGTCGGGTTGGGCGAGACGATCAGCGGCGGGTTCGACGCGCGCACCGAGATCCTTCCGTCATGGAGGACGACCGCGTACCCGATTAGCCGCATGAGCTCCTGCTCGACGAACGTCCTCGCGGCCTCCGGCTTGCCGAACTCGAAGCGCAGGTTTAGCGTCGAGATCCACAGATCGCGCACCTCGATCAGGTCGGACAGGTTCAGGAGCGACGAATCAAGCCCGAGGCCGGTCGGCGAGCCGCTCGCCTCGTCCAGTGGGAAGTCCATCGACGTGAAGTCAGACGTCAGCACGGCGTAAAAGATGTTCACGAGGTTCCCCTCGAGCACGCTCAGCGCATCGGTCTCGGCGTTCTTCATGATGAGGTCACCGAACTTCCTCTTCAGGTCCGACAGCTCGAACTGGTAGGACGCGTTGCCCGGAGTCATCGACACGCCCGAGATCCTCCCGCGATAGATCTCCGCGAATTTCTTCGGGTCCATTCGGTCGAAGCCCTGGAACAGCGACACCTTTCGGTTCACGAGCGAAGTCAGCTCCGGGTTGCTCGTCTTCTCGATCGAGATGAGCCTCGTGATCTCGTCGTCCCTGTCGAGCAGCGCGAAGCGAATCGCGCCAACGGTCGTCCTGCCCTGGAGCCGGTCGACCCGCTGCAGCGTCGAGGCCGGCCGCGTCAGGAGCGGCCGCGCCTCCGGGAAGTTCCTCGTTATCAGGATCTCGTTGAGCGTCGTGACGCCTCCGGAGTCATGCCCGCCGATGTTCACCTCGAGCTGGTTGTTCGTCACGGTCACGGTCTTCTTACGTATGATGAACTCCTCGATAGCCGTAGATTCGCGGTTGATGATGATCACGCCGTTGACGACCACCAGATGCGGCCCCTGAAGGAATCCTACGTCTCCGCACATTGCCGAGACCTCATAGTCGTCGTTCGGGATCCCCGTCATTATCCACTTGCGGATGATCGTGTTGCCGCCGTCGGTGAACACGAACGACCGCTCGACGTCGGTGAAATCTCCGGGGAAGCCGCCGGGTGTTCGGTAACGCGCGCCGGAGTCCCCCATCGGGTTGATCCACCCGTACCCCTTGACGGACGACACGGCCGCTCCGCCGTCCAGCCTGTGGCCCGCGACCTCGGGCGTGTCGGGGTCGAGGCCGAAGTTCGTCCTCGGCCGCCAGACCGTCTCGAGCGGGGCCGTCGAGAAGATCCTGTCCGTCAACCCGTCAATCTTGATGTAGTAGATCGGCCGCTTGTCGAGTTCCTTGTTGCGTTCGATCCACTCCGCGTTGGGTTCGAAGACCATGCTATTCCGAGTCCTCCCTGAACTGGTGCACGAGCGTGAACGTCTTCACCGCGTTCTCGAATACGGGGAGCCGGTCGTCGATCGACCGCACCCGCGGGAAGAAGTCCGGGTCCCGGCACAGGTCACCGGCGACGTACGAGTAGACGAGGTTCGCCTTCGCAGTGAACGACACGCCCGCCACGATCGACAGGACCTCCGCAATCTCGCGGTCTGACGAGTCCTCCTTCCGGAGAAGGTACTCGCTGTCAACCGTAATGCCGGTCGTCGAGGTCACCGGCACGACCGCCTGGCCCGACACGGCCGCGCCGTCGAGCAGTGTATCGACTTTCTTCGCCGAGTCGAAGGCGAACGAGTACTGCTTGCCCTGACCGGCGTGGGCCCACCATGCGTGGAGGGACAGGAAGAATGCCCGGTCATCGAACTGCACGAGCTCGATCGTCGCCTGCCGAAAGATATTGTGTACGACGACCTCGAGCACGGAGCCGTCCGAGACGTTCAGCGTCTTGGTGTACCGCGGAGGCGCTTGGTATCCGGACAGCAGCTCGGGAAACGCGAGCGTCGTCGTGTTGAACTTGAACTCCGGTTTCGCCATTAGGGCACGGTCTCCGTTGCGAGCAGCGTGAAGCCGCGTCGCTCGACAAGCGAGTTGATGTCCTCAAACAGGTCCTCGAGCCCGGTCGCTCCTGCGAAGTTGAACGTCGCGGTCGCGGCCGGCCTGTTCACCGCATCGACGATCGCGCGCGTCACTTCCGGAGGAAGCACGAGCTCGCCCGGCCGCAGACCTGCGAGGACGGTGTCGCGTCCGGTGTCAACCCCCGGCACGATCCCGCCGCGCTGGAACCCCGGCACGATCCCGCCCTTGCCCGCCCCAGCAATGCCGAAGAACCCCTTGAAGATCGATCCGAAGGCACCGCCTCCGACCGCCGACAGGATCGCGGCGAGGATTGTCGCCTGAACGATGGCAGCCGCGAGGTCAATCAGCAGCTGCTTGAAGAACTTCTGGAATGAAAGGTCCCCCTGCAACGCCGCGCGCGTCAACGTCGCGCTGAACTGCGCAGCGAGATTGGCCGCGAACTGGAGACCTCCGCCGACCTTATTCTTGATAGTCACTCCGGCTTTAGCGAATGCGCTGCCAACATCTATGCCAAGTTCTCTCAACTCGTTGGCTAGCTCAGTCAGCCTGAGCATGTTCGCTGCGAGCAGTTCCGCGTTCTGGCTGGTTACGTCAAACTCAAGGTTCGCGGCTTCCCACGCCAGTTTCAGTTGTTTTACCCGTTCAACGAGTTGCTCCTGTGTGACAAGGCCGGTCGCCTTCACTGCCTCCTTCAAGTCGAGCACATGCTGCTGCGCCTCGGTCAACTCGGTGTTGAGCCCCTCTCCGAGGTCCGGCCCCGCGGACTTGCCAAGCGCTTCGATTCGCTTCTGCAGCTCGTCAAGGGCATCGTCGAGGCTTACGGCCCCGTCAAGCATCGCGCTGAACTTGTCTGCTGTCGCCTCGAACTCCTTGTTTGCCGGACGCGCCAGCGACCGCGTCGCAGCTAAAACAAAAGCGATGTTTAGAAGGACGCGTGACAGCTTAACTCCGGCCTCTACCACCAGGAGGAACACGCGGCCAGTCGTCTTGCCGAACTCAATCATCACGTCGTCATTGTCCTTCAGTACGTCCGTCCACGCAATCAGCCTCGCCTTTATCAAGTCGAGGATCTCGATCCACGTCTCCGACTTCGTGACCGAAAAGCCGATCTGCTCCTGGAAGTCGCCGAGGACGTCGTTCGCCTGCTTCAGCTTGCCCTGGAACGTCAGGGCAATCGCCGCGGCGGTGCCGCCCATCTTCTCTTTCATGATGTCAAGGGCCTGGCTGAACTGATCCGTCTGGCTGAGCGAGGCGTCGACCTGGATCCCGTAGCGGCCTAAGGAGGAGACCATGCCTCCGGCGGCTTTCGCCATTATGATGGCGGCCGCGTTCAGGTCCTGATCGAGGCTCGCGGCCATGTCGAGGGTGGCCTCGGTGGCCCGCTTCAGTCCCTCGCCTTCAAGCCGCCCCAGCGAGGCCAGTAGCGCCTCGACACCGATGATCGCCTCGTCCCCGAAGGTGGTGGTCTTCTGGAGCGAGGAGGCGAAGTCGGTCAGGCCATCGCGCGTTTCCTGCGTATTGGCGCCGAGGCTCTTCAGCGCGTTGGCGAGCTTGATCTCCGCCTTCTCCTGAACGTTGGAGAGGGCCACGGCCTTCGAGAGCGCGAACGCGATCCCGGCAAAGGCGGCCGCGACACCGGCCGCGGCCTTCGCGAGCGTCTTCAACCCGGAGTTCAGCTTCTTCAGGACGCCGCTGGCCTGGTCCTTCGCCGTGATCTTTATTCCGAGTTTCTTGTCGACCATCTACAGCCCCCTCGCCTTCCGCGCTCTCCTTGCTTTCTCCTCCGCCTCCGCTCGTTTCTGAGCATCAACCCCGGCCTTCGCCGCCCTCATGTCGATGCACATACGCTGAAAACTGTTGAGGCCGTCAAGAAAATCCGACGGCCTCTTCCCGTATCTCCGGGCCAACGCGTCAAAGCTCTCCAGCGCCCGGAGGTTCCTCACAAAGGGTCGATTGCCTTCGCCTCCTTGTCCGAGAAGCCGGAGATCTCCAGTATGACCTGGTAGATCCTGATTTTGTCAATGGGGGCGACACGGCTCAGCGGCAATGCCCCGTTGACGGCCTCCTCGGCGGAGTCCTTCGCGTCGCGGAAGAACACCGGCTCAACGACGCATCGCGAGATGATGTCATCCATGTGATCACCGATGTTCTCCGGGATCCTCGTCAGCTTCTTCTTCATATTGAGCGCTGCGAGATCCGGGAGCCCGTGCATCACGATGACGGCCTCGGTCATCCCGAGCGGCCGCACCTTGACGCTCCGGTTCCCGCCAATCTCCATCCACCTGCTTTCCACTGATGGCCTCAGGTGCTCGGGGCCAAAGCAAAGTAAAGCTTCAGCTGCCACTTTCCCCTCTGTCATGCTGCCTCCTTGCGGTCAGGCGACCGCGGTCTCTTCGTTCTGGATCCTGATTTCCAACGCGTCGATCGCGCCTCCGGTATCGAACATGGCCGTGAACGGCAGGGTGACGATGATCGGCCCGGCTCCCCCGATGTTCGCGGGGAAGTCCGTGAAGTGGCACTTCGTCATCGCGAAGAACACCTGCCGGAAGAACGTAGTCTCGATTGCGACCGAGTTCTTGTACTCGAGATCGAGCCTGAACTCCGTGGCCGGAGTCGCGAGGTACCTCGTCAGCTCAGCGTTGTCGTCCAAGTCGATGGTGATCGTCCCGGTGATGTCCCGGTGGTCGCCGCGCACGGGCTTGACGATGTCTGCGACGCCGACGGCTTTCTTGTCCGCTTGCAGGTTGTTGGCCACGGCCACGGTCGCGCCGAGCACCGTGAACGGGGCAGTGTCGATCTTCCCGGTCAGCTCGGTGTGCAGGACCATCTCTTCCGGCGGCGCGACGAACGACGCGGGCGTGGCCTGCTCAATTCCCTGCTGCCCGACAATGTTCCACGACGCGCGAAGGATCTGGTCCGGCTCCATCGTGAAGGTCGCTCCGTCGATGAGGCTGCCCTCGTACCGCCAGGCCACCTGGTCACGCTCGACTTCGAAGGTCAAGCCTACCGGGAGCGCGTCTATGAACTTGAAGGTATGCTCGAAGGCCAGCGCTCCGCCCGTCAGCAAGGAGGTCCCCTCTCCCATCAGGTACTCGAATAGCCGCAGGTATCCGTCGTACATGAGCTCGACTTCGAAGCTCCCGCCGTGCGACTTCACGCCTGGAAAGAACCGGTGGCGCGTGACGTTGCGGACCGCCTCCGCCGGGAGCTGCGGGTTCGCTCCGACGAGCGACTCGCTGACGAGCTCGGAGAACTTCGTCGGGGCGACCGGCGTGCCCCAAGTCGTCTCCTCTCCCCACGCGATGTGGGATGCAAAAGCATTGCTCGGTGACATTGACTATCCTCCTTTTTTCTTCGGCCTCGAACCCGAGACGCCGATCTTGACCTTCTTGAAATCCTTCGGATGGTCCTCGAGGACACGCTCGGCTATCAATGACGGAAGCTCCGTCTCCTGGTTGCGGACGCAGCGGAACCGGCCGTCAACGAACACCTCCGGAAGCGTCCCCACGTATTCGATCTTCATTCTTCCTCCTATCCCGCTGGCGATCCCATCGGGTGGCGGTACACGCACCTGATCTCGACGTCCGCGCGGTTGACCGGACCGAAGGCCGTGTCCTCGTCCTCGACCGCGTGAACCGCCCCGAGGATCGTGTCGATGATGAACGTCTGCCCCATCCTCGGGTCGTCCTCGATCGTCTTCTCGACGTCGGCGATGAAGTCCATCAGCTTCTGCCCGTCGACGTCGTTGGCCATGTAGAGCGTGACGACGACGACCAGCTCGGCCTGCTTCGACCGCGTCGGGAACCTCTCCTTCGTCTCGTCGAAGCCGCCGGTATGTATGAGGGCCGCGGGGAACTTGTGGACCCGCTCCGCTCGCTTGAATATGTACGCGACCTCTCCGATGTCATTGTTGAACCCGCCCACGACGGTGATTTTTCTGAGCTCCGTGTCGATCGCCGTCAGGACGGTCTGCCTTCTGCTCGCCACTGCTCAACCCTCCAGCGCCGCGGAGACGCCTCTGCCGACCAGCTCGATGATCTTCGACTCCGACTTCACCAGCGCGGGCAGGAGGAACGGCCGGGCGATGGAGCCCTTCGTCCCGAACTCGTGCTTCCGCGCGTACTCGACGTTGGTCCCGACCGTGACGGTCAGCCCGTCAGACGAGACTTTCGGGGGAAGCAGCGAGGATCGCAGGCGGCCGGTCACGATGCCGAGCAGGTCCGGCGGGTTGGTGGCGCGCTTCCCGACGATCCGCTTCTGGGCCTCGCGCCCCACGAGCAGTCCGGCCTGGAGCAGCTGGGGCTTCTCCGCTTTCCTCAGACGCTTGCCGAACCCCTCTGTGGTCTTCTCCAGGTCTCGCGTGCCGAACACCTTGATGTCGAGAAGGTTCTGAGCCATCAGGGGAGCCTCGGTATCAGCCACGGGCGAATTAGGGCCCTCAGGTCGGGCGTGGTGGACGGCATCGGGAGCCTCGTCGACTGGGTCTCCCTCAGGCTCGCTGACGACACGCCAATCTTGTAGCGGTTCGAGAACCACCAGCAAACGAGCGTCATGGCGGCCTGCTCCAGGGCGGCCGGTATCGTGGCGAACCCGCCGACGTATATCGCCTGCACGTTCTGAAACCCCTCGGCGAAGTTGACGTTTGCCTTTTTCCGCACGAACCCGCCGCTGTTGTCCCTGTCGAAGATGTAGTCTGCGGCCGCGATCAGCGTCGTTCCGTCGAACGTCTGGTCCGTGTCCTCGTGCAGCGACGTGATGGACGCGATCGGCGGGTTACTCAGGCGAATGAGCGGATCGTGCCCGCCGTCGATTAGCTCGGTGAACGTGGCGGATATCAGCTTGCGGTCGCACTCCTCCTCGATTCTGTCGGTCGCGCGCGCAATAAGGTCCGTGATGAGCGAGTCGTGCGCCGTGTCCCCGGCCGCCATCGCCGTGCAGAAGCCCTTGACCTTGGCCAGTGTCGTGAGGAACGATCCGGTCGTCGCGGCGAACTGCACCGAGTCGAAGACCCGGATCTCAAAGCCGTAAATCGACTCGTCGCTCGTGTCGTCCGGCGCGATGATGTCGAGCTGGTAGGAGTACCCGCCGGCCCTCCCCATGATCGGGGTAAACACGAACTCGTAGTAACCGCTCGCGCCCTGCTCTGTGACGACCACCGTCTCCGCTGCTTCGCCACCTTCGTCGCGGAGATCCACCACGATGGTGCCGGCGAGCCCCGTCTTTCGGGTCCTGCCGTCAGTGTCGTAGATCGCCTGGATGACGACGATCTCGACGTTCTTTTGCGCGATCAGCAGGGACACGGCCTACTCCTTGGGGGTTTCCGGCGGAGGGTTCTCCGGATCCTTCTTGCCGTCTTCCGGATCCTTCTTGTCGTCCGGCTCCCTGTTGTCCTGTTTCCTTCTGGTCCTCTCCAGTTCCCTCCGGGACTTCGTCAGAGGCTTGTCGACCTCCTTGACGAACCCCATCCGCACAAGCTGCTCAGTCTGCTTCGACTTCTCGTTGAGCGTCAGGTGCCCGCCCTTGTAGACGCGGTTGCCGGTCTCGTGGTTGTGCACGGAGCTGACTACGCACTGGTAAAACTTCCTGGCCATCTCTCCTCCTGTCGTCGGCGGCCCGGGCCGAAACCCGGGCCTCCAGACTTGTGTTCCCCTTACGGGGTGTTGGTTGACGTGTCAAAGCTGACGATCCTGACGAGAGCGCTGGCGAACTGAACACCGAAACCGAGCCGCTTCCGCAGGCGGATGTCCACCTGGTCGGTGCTGAACTTGGTGTGGATGCTCTGTGCCAGCGTCGTACCCACGCGATCCACGATGGTGGAATGGCGCAGATTCCCGAAGTACAGGCTCGACTTGTCCGCTACGACGTCCATCCTGGTCCGCAAAATGACGTCGGTCGTCGCGTAGGGGTAGCCGTACAGGGTCGGCGGCGCGTTGCCCTGGATGTTTCCGGCCAGCCACAGCGGCCGGTTCTGGCTGTCCTGGAGTCCCATGAGGAACACCAGTTCAATCGGGTGCATGTACCACCACGAGCCGGCGAGCTCCCTTGTCTCCAACTTCGCGAGGGTCTGCCGCAGATGCGAGGCCGTGAACGCGACAGTGTCGCCAATCGACAACTCCTCCATCCCGGTCACGAATCGCAGGCCGTTGAAGACGTCGCTCAGGCCGGATACGTCGCCCTCGAAGAACATCCTGTCCTCCTCCTTGGCTACGGCTTCGGCCAGCTGGTCGTTGAGGTCGTCGATGACGCTGACGTTCGCGTCTTCCAGCAATTCCGTCGCTGCCGTGTAGATCGAGAGCATCTTGAAGATGGTCACATCGATCTGCCCGTAGGTCGGCTCTCCGCCGGTTCCCGCGGCCGCGGCCTCCGCCTTCCACGTCACCGTGGGAGCGGCGTTCCGCTTGGCGAGATGGACGACGTCGCGAGTCGTAGTAAGCGCGCGCGCGCGCGGCCTGTAGGCGGCCTGCTCCTCGGCGATCTTCAGGATCTCGGCGATCCACTCCTCTGGCACGACCTCGGCGCCGGACCCGACAGTCCCTTCGGCGAGCGCCGTCTTCACGGTGAGCCCGTGCTCCGAAACCGCCTTGTCCATGTATTCCTTGTCGCGCTGCAGGAAGCCGATCATCCACTTCGTGGTGCCGAGCTTCTGGTCGTCGGTGACCTTGTAGTCGCGGTACGCCGGCAGGAACTTCCGGTCCTCGAGCTGCGCGATCTTCGCCGTCAGCGGCGTGACCTTCTTCAGCTGCTTGTCGGCCTCTGCCTTCGCGGCGATCCGCTCCTCCTCGGTGACGTTCATGCTGTTGAACTTCTCGAGCGCCTTCCCGATGTTCTCCTCCATGACCTTGCGGTCCACCTTCTCGGCATCGAGCCGGTCAGTGAGGGCCGTCTGGCCGTCGGTGAGCGCTTCGAGCGTCTCCAGCAACTCCTTCTGCAACTTTTCTGCTTCTGTCATTTGGTTTCACCTCCTTTCTTTTGCGCGTTCCCCTTCAGGCGACGGGCCACTCGGCGGATCCTGCGTCGTGCCCCGCGAAGGTCGACCCCCTCCGGCACTGACGCGGTGCTTCCGCCCAAGGTTTCGCCTGACCACGGCTGCCTCGCTTTCGGCCCGATCGCGGCGATCAAGCCGCGCATCTCTTCGACAGCGGCGGCGGTCTCAACCGTGAGGTCGTTGAGACCGGCCAGCACTTCTCTCATTTCCTTGCACTCGTCGAGGATCCCCTCAATCAGGTCCATGGAGACCCTCTGGGCCTCTAGTTCCTTTCTGAGCATGGCGTCCCTGCCGTCTCCCGCGGAGACACCCTTGCCAATGCCCTTGTCCACCATCTGGATGCGGTGGGGGAGGCTGTAGGCCCGGTTCTTGGCCAGATCGTGGACCAGCCGCCGGAGGTCTTCCCCGGCCCCGTACTCCCCGGCCATGCTTTTGGCCGCGAGCGTGAAAGCGTCCGGATGGGCCGGGATCGGGGTCGCGCTGTACTCCATGAAGTCGATTCGCTTGAACAGCGTCCCCGGCCGCATGAGCATCGGGGCGTCCGCTCGCGCCTTCTCCGTCTCGTCGTCGACCTTGCGCATCTCGAAGTCAAGGGGGATGAAGCCGATCGACCAGCCGAGCGCCTTGGCGATCGCGGCCTTCCGCGCGTCCTGGGCGAACTCGTGATCCAGGAACTTCGTCGTGGCGACAGTGATCTTCGTCTGCCGGTTGATGCGCACGCGCCCGGTCCCGATCGGGAGGATAGTCGGGTTGTGCGCGTACAGGACCGTGGGAACCTTCCTGTAGTTCGCGAGCCGGATTCCGCTCGCCAGCACGATGTCGTTCTCGCGGTCCGGCGTCTCTGTCGAGATTTGCGACGTCACGGTGCCGGCTTCCTCGTCCGCGTCGTTCTCCTGCTTGAAGCCGTACTTGCGAATGAGCACCTGGCCCTCGTACCCCCTCAGGTGCGGCATGTCGCCGGTGATCCTCAAGACCGCGGTCGAGTCGCCGCTTTTGAACGGGTACTCGAGGGACGCCTGCTTCGTGTCGCACGTCATCATGCTGATTCCCGTCGGCAGGTCCTTCGCGACGGTCACGAAGCTCCCCTCCTTGCACAGCTCCCGCCCGAACTGGCGGAACTGCAGGGACTGCTCGGTCTCGACGAGCTTGCCCGCCTTGAGGTCGTGGTCTGCCAGCCACTTCCTCGCCTTCGCGGGCGTCCAGTCCCCGCGCTTCTTGCTGAAGATGACGTTCTGCGTCTTGGTCGCCATGTCTCCTCCTCTACTTCTTCGATTCCAAGACTGCTTTGATGGCATAGCAGGCGACGATCCCCATGGATTGCCTGCCAATCAGGTATATCGCAATCTCTCGAATAACCCACCTCTCGGTTTCGGTCAGTCTGTGCATCATTTGCTCCATTACGCGGCCGCCTCCTCGCCCGGCAGCAGCGGAAGCGCGACGCACCTGCAGTTGATGACCTCTGAGGGCTCCCCTCCGAGATCGTTGGGGTGGATGAGCCCGTTCGCGAACTGCTCTCCCATGGCCACGATTTCCCCGTCCTGAATGATATGGGTCTCGCGCACTATGCCGTCGCGCGCGGTCACCCACTGGTGCTGCTTGATTCCAGCCTCCGTGAAGACCTGGAAGCGGGCGTGGTTGAACGCCGTCGCGGTCTCTGTCCTCGCGATCGTCGGCGCGTGCTGGAACGCGGACAGCCTGAACTGGGTCTTGACCGCCTTGGCCATGCTCTTCTCAGACAGCCCCGACGCGATGCCTTCGCCGATGGTCTTCGACAGGTTGGCGTGCACGCTCCCGGTGAACCCCTTGACCCGTGTCGGGATCTGGGCCAGGGAGGCGCTAACCGCTTCGGACACCTCGAAGTCGGCGCCCACAGCCGAGAGAAGCCCGAGCTCGAGTGTGGCGTCGGCGGCCGCGACCTCGACGGCCTCCTCGATGATCGGCAGGATCGTCGCCGCGCCGTTTCGCGCCGCCTCCTCCAGGTCGAAGACGAAGTGATTGACGAGGTTCGGGGGCGGACCGAACTGCTTGCCTGTGGGCCGGTTGACGACGAGCCTCTTCCACTCCTTCCGGATCCTCGCCAACGTCTCCGACCGCATCATGAAGAACTGCTTGAACAGCGAACGCCTGACCTTGACCTCGGCGCGGTCCATCATCGCGCCCTTCGAGATCCAGTAAGCCGCGCGCTCCTTCGGCTGCGGAGCAGGGGCGCGAGGGGGACGCCTGACCAGCCGTAAAGTCCTGCCTGTCAGCCTGGCCGCCTTCCCCCCGTCGTCCCCGTCGATGTCGTCATTCTTCCCTTCCTCTTCTACGGGCTTCGGCTCGGGCTTCTCCTCCGGGAGCGGCTTGCCGTTCTCGTCGAGGCCGAGCAGGTCGCGGATCGGGACGTTCGCGGACGCGACAAAGGACTCTTTCGCCCATGGTATGTTGTCGAGGTTCAAGCCGAAGTCGAACAGCTCCTCGATTTCCGCGAGCGGCACGTTCATCTTGAATAGCCCGATCGCCGCCTCGACCTCCTCCTTCAGGGTGCGCTGCAAGGCCTGGATGCCCCCGAGGTCGAGGGTCACCGTCAGGCCCTTGCCGAATCGGGGCGCGAGATCGCGGTTGATGCGCGACTGCCAGCTCAGGGCCTTGGGGATCACGTTCCACTCCCAGAGGATCCGCTCCTGCACGGGCGCGTTCGAGTAGGTCGCCCGGTCGTACTCCCCGAGCAGGATCGGCGGGACCATCATTCCCGCGGCGAACTCCTTGGTCGTGCGCTGCACCAGCTCGAGCAGCTGCATCTCCCTGGATGTCTGCGGCATGCCCTTGATCTCGAGGCCGCTGTGCATGACGGGAATATTCTTGGTCTTGTCCGGCCCGCCGTGTTTCCGCTGCCAGTCCTTCTGGATCCCCTTCGAGACGGTCTCGGTCAGCTCCTGCTTGGTGGCGAGGTACGCGCCTGCGCTGATGCCGTGCTGCATCAGCTGGGTCAGGTGCCGCATCGCCTGGTGATCGAGGTTCATCGCTCGCTGCACGGCTGAGATCGCCGGCAGGCCCTTGATGTCGTCCCACGGGTTGAAGTACCTGAACTGTATGATCTCGAACGGCTGGAAGGTCCTGCGCCGCGGGGTGTTCTTGTCGAGCACCCAGAGCGCCACCTCCCCGGTGATCTTGTCCAGCTCGAAGTCCATCCGCGTCGGGTTGGGCAGGGAAATCGCGGTGATCGGCATGGACGGCGTCGGCGTCATCGAGCCGGTCTCGAGCACCCAGATCGCGGAGCCGAACAGCTCCATGAAAATTGCCGTGCCTTCCCGCAAGTCTTGCCCGCTCATTCGCGAGTTCGGAGCGTTTAGCAGCTTGACGAGAGGGTGCTCCGGCTGGTCGACGTCGATGCGCTTGTCTCCCTGCCAGACCTGAAGCTCCGGCCTGGAGAAGGCCCTGGCCACGACCGTCACGGCCGCCTTGATCCAGGGGTGCTGGCGAAACGGCTGCGTCACCTTCTCGTCTCTGCGCTTGTCCTCGGTGCCGCGCAGGAACGCGTCGATCAGCGGGTGCTTCGGCAGGGTCTTCCCCCGCAGCCCGTCGAACGCGGCCTTTACCCTGTCAAGCAGTTTCATGTGGGGCTCCCTCCTCCACCGTGACGATGTTCCCGCACTGAATGCACTCGAATCTCCCGCCTTTCATCACGCGATGCGGCCGCATGCCGTCGCACTCCAGGCAATTCGTCCAGGCACGCTTCGCCCCGGATCCGTCGTGACGAGTAATCTTGAGCTCGACCATCGGCCTATCCATAGGAACGCACCAAGGCAACTATAATTGGCAAGGACCACACCACTAGGATTAGGACATAAATCCATGCAGGTGTATCCGTATTCCAAATCTCGTTATTGCCCGGTTCAGACATTATCCCACCGTCCCGTGCCGGGGCTTGGGCGGTCGCGCCGGACCCTTGTCGCACCAGTACTGATCGGGATCGCATCGGCAACACCAGCCCTCGCCCTTTTTCATTCCTTTCCTGCAGGTCACGCAACTTTTCTCTACAACCAGGCAGAACCAGAAACACCGTACGGCACGGACAAGCTTATACATAAAGCAGGCTTCCCTTCGTCTTGCGGTCGCGCCGAGCCCAGTTCGCCAGGCCGAGCGCGATCACCGTGTCGTCGTGCGCCCCCTCCGGCGCAGCGTACCTCCAGGCCCCCCCGGGGAGCCTCGTGGCCTGGAAGTCCTGCATCTCCTCGGACAGCGTCGGCCAGTCGCCCCAGCTGATCTGCCCCGTCTCGACGTCCTTCATCAGCGCCGATATGAGGTTGTCCTTCGTCTCGTTCGTAAACTTGTACCCTTCGACGCGCACGCTCATGTCCTTCATCTCATCAAGCACCGGGTCGCCAACACCGGTAGAGTCAACGAGAATAAAGGCATCGTTGTACGTGGTGGCGATGCGGGCGATGCGTTTCCTCGCTTGGTCCCACGGAAGCCCGAGCGGGAAGATCGCCATGCTGACCATCTGTCCGCTCTCGATGTCGCACACGATGCAGACAGAGGGATCCCCGTGCTTGCCGAGGTCGGCGCCGATGACGTACGCCCGGCCCCTCTTGGGCATGCCCATGATGTCTTTGTCAATCCGGCAGCTGATATCCCCGAATATGGACTGCGCGTCCGCGAAGAACTCGGCCTCGTAGAGCTCGAGGAACTTCCTCTCCGGCAGGTCGCGCCTCGCCTCTGCGACCTCCAGTGGGTCCACGTACGGGTTCGCGACCGTCGAGATCCTGTGGCATGACCACCCCGGCCTGCCCTCGTTCGCCAGCCTCCACGAGCGAAAGAACCAGTTCGCCTTGCCTTTCGCGTTGGCGATGATCTTGCCGGGGGCCTTCGTCTGCGTTATCGTCGACCGGATCGCGTGCCATGCTGCCTCCCTTATCCTGCTGGCCTCGTCGATGACGAACAGGTCGTACGCCGCGCCATAGATGAGCGCGGGCTTCTCCGCTGTCTTGAAGTGGAACTCGCTGCCCACAGGAAGGTACACTACCAGCTCCGCGTCGTTTGCCCTTCGCAAGTGCGCCGGAACCATCTCCTTGAGCAGGTTGTACCCGATCTTCGCCTGCGAGTACGACGGAGCGAACCACCCGACGCGCTTCCGCTTCCCCCACGCCTTCAGCACTGCCCAGATGACGCAGCCCATGGTCTTACCGCTCTTCGTCCCGGCAGCGCAGATCCCGAAGCGCTCCGGAGCGAGCACGAATCCGGCCTGCGTATGCAGTTCAGTCCGGTGTCCCCACAGGGACGGAAGGGTGAGCGTGACCCGCCTCCGGGAATGCTGAGAAGACGAATCACGCCCAGTCGGACGGGCCGATGCCAGAGGCCCGCGTGCTGATGCCGTACCGTTCAATGTACCTTCTCCTCGTGCCCGATGCTGTCGCCTTCGCCGACCTTTGCGACGTACTCGACATGCTCGTGCACGATGTGCCCGTCGTGGCGGTCCTTCCAGATGTCCGGCCTCCGGTTCTTCAGCCAGAAGATCGCGGCAACTGGATGGGACCTCGTCATGTGCTTGAGGTTGTGCTCGACCTGGTCGTCAGGATCGATCTTCAGGCGCTTGACCCTGGCGGCGAAAGAGGGGTTCTTCGCCATGTAGTCGTAGAGGTAATCGCGAGAGACGCCGGCGGCCATGGCCGCGTCGCGCATCCTTCCGCCCACCATCAGAGCGCCGCAGGCTCGCTCGATGGCGAACTCGTCGAACTTGCGCTTCCGCCCGTTCAGCTTTCCAGCCCCTTCGCAAAGAGGACAAGGACGCGAAGAGCTGGGCGGCTTTTTGGCGCGGACTTTCGTCTGTCGTGTTCCATTGGAGCTCATGTCGGCAGGATTGTAGCACGTTGCTCGCACGCGCGCGAGGGAAACAGTTCGCATGAGATTGGAAACAAAGAAGATAGGAGGGGGACGGAGCCGCAGCGAATGACGTTAGGCGAGCATTCCTTTACGGCACGAAGCTATCACGGACCCGCCTGGAGTACCTGCAGGGCTTGCAGGTGGGTTGAGTTGGCTGGAAGCGAATCCACTTCGAGTCTCCATGTAGCAGAAACTCCCGTCCCCCGTAAGGTGAAGATAAAAAGACAGAGAAAAGAAAAAGACATGAGTCTTAGTAGGACTCATATAGAGGCGGGGCGCGTATGGGGCATGGCATGGGCTATTAGCCTTCCTCTCCGGGCAGTCCGGAGACGCCTTTCACTATCAGGCGCTCCTCGCTGAACCATTCCGTCAGGCCGACCTTCCCGTCAACGGCGGGGGCCTCGACCTGGTACCTCGTCAGGCCGGCGATGGTGAACACCCGCGCGGTGGCGGTGCCCTCGAATCCGGTGACCGAGTCGCGCACGAAACGGCCGAGCTTGATCTCCTCGCTTGGCTTCTTCATTCTATCACCTCCCTTCGCTTACGACTTCTCCTTTGACTCAGCGCCCTCGACGTAGATCCGGATCCCGTAGATCGTCGCCCCGTGGAGGTCCTCTGGTCTCTTTGGGATGCGGGCGCTCGAGGGATCCGCGAGATCAATTTCGTTGAACATAAGATGATCCGGAATGTAAGGATTCGCGAGGCCCACCCGAAGACACGCGACGAGGTCTTCCGCGAACGACTTTCGGATAGTGATGGAGTTAGTCCCCTCCATGGCGAGTTCCCGGAGGAGATCGATCTTTCTCCGGAGACGGTCAACGAGCTCAGACATAAGATTCTCCTTATTCACCGGCTTAGGTTAGCCGAGATCCTTTTTCCAGTCCCAGTGGACGAGGCGCGGCTTCTGCCTATTGTGGCCAAAGACAACGACGCACGAAGGGAACAGGCCCGGATTGCCGGACCCGCTTCCGCCAATGAAGGGGATCCGGCCTTTGAGCAGAACGACCTCATCAGCGGAGGGCACGCTCGCATGCCACCACCGCGTGTCGGCCCGCAGCGGAACAAGGCACACGACCAGGGCTCCGCTCTGGGCCTCGAACAGCGCCTTGTTCATCCAGTTCCCGATGACCTTTCCGTACGGCGGGTTCATCCAACATATTCCGAGCCACTCCTGTTTCAGCGCGTCATCCTTCAAAGTAAAGTACTTGCCAACCTTCGCGTTCGCCTTCGTCGCGCACACGTCGAGATCGAACGGCCCCCACTCCTTTTCGCAAAGGCGAAAGAAATCCCACGGCGTCGCCCAGTCCTGGCGCGCGCTCATGCCGAACCCAGGCGTGACCTTCACGGCAGCGTGTCCGGCCGCGCCGGATCCTCTTCTAGGTCTTCCTGAAACTCGCCGCCGATGATGTTGTCCGGATCGATCGCTGGGTCGACCTCGTTCAGCAGGCCGGTTACGATCTCGGCGCGTATGCTCTCGTTCTCATCCCATGCCTTTCTCTCGATTCCGGTCCACAGCCGTGAGATCACCGCGCCGAGGTCTGAGAGCGGGATCCTGTACCCCCTTTGGTAGAACTTGAGGACGCGCAGCAGCGAGCCGCCGGCCTCCTCCTCTCTGTCTGGTACCGTGTAAATCAGCCGGCGCGCCGCAAGGTCCGGATAGAACCTCGACGAGCAAACGGACTTCCACGAACCACTAGATACCGCTACTCCCTTATCCCACCATATCGCGGCTTGCGCCATGGTGAAGTCGAACGACTTGATCGCCTGCCACGGGTCGCTGAACGTCCACCTGTGGATGAATTGCGTGGTGAGCGGCTTCGTGAACACGGTTAGGGCGTTGTCTGTCGCGTACGGAAGCCTTCCGACTTTCGCGTACTCAGAGAGCCGCTTCGACCAGATCTCCGCGGCCGCCTTGTCCGGCACAAACAGGTCGATGTCGGATGCTGGCTCGCGCGTCACGATTTCCCTGAGGTACCCGCCCGCGAGGAACAGCTTTGGCCCCTCCTCCTTCAGGAGCTTCCGCGTCTCGCGCGGCAGTCTCCTCACCGCCCATGCGAGATCCAAGTCAATCAGCTGGCATCTGTCCATTTTACCCCTCCTTTGTTGGGTTTCAAGCAATCGCTACAAGCCGGCCCGTTCTTTGTTGGTGTAAACCAACCGTCAATTCGTTTACCACAGATTACACAATTCACCCCCCGCCCTCTCCCTCCCGGCGTGGTCGGTCGCCACGCTCACGGTCGCCACTCTCAATTAAGAATATGGCTCGTTTGAATTTCCCGTAGCTATCCTTGCTCTGGGCTAAACCCGTCTCGACCTTTATTACAAATTCCCTTGCGGCTAGAATACAGAGACGGATTCCCTTTTCTTTTTTATTTTCCATCTTCCTTCTCCTTCACCTCACTGTCGAGCAGGGTGCGGAGTTCGTCAAGGCAGTATTCAAGTTCCTTGTCATCCGTCACACCCAACAACCGCTTGTGAATCTTCCTCACCCCCTCCACCAGCGTCCGGAATTTCTTTTCGGCTTTATCTGCCCCAACAACCATAGCGATTTCTAGTTTCCGCTTTACCCTCGCCTCCGCCTCGATCAGCTTGCGTTGGAGTTCCGTTTGTAATTCATACTGAGCATCAGACTTGGCTTGCCATGCGTCTATTTGGTTTTGAGCGTCGGACTGGCGGATGAGGGGGCTTGGCGGGTTACTGCAAATAGTACAAACCTTTTCCGGCCTGAGAACATAAATAGATTGGTTGCATTTCTCGCACCACCACAGCACCACCTCCCACCCCTCGCTGGCAGTCGGCTTGGCGGGTGGTACACGAAGGCTATGGTCAGCGGGACACGACTTTGCACCTGGGTCGTGACAAGTACACCTCGGCTTGCTGGCGGGACGGTCGGGCTGGAGGGAGTCAATGGAGGACTCTCGGTCGCCACCGGACTCGCTGTCGAGTGGCCCTCCTACCGGCCTAGAGTGACTACCCACAAGATCCTCGATGGCGGGGCGGTCGCACGGCTTCACTCCCTCGTTCTCTACAGGGGCATGGTGATTCCCCGGACAAACAGGTTCGTTGCAAAACGCGCCGCTAGGTCCCTTGGCCTTCGGGTCGGGGCGGTCGGTCACGATGCAATCTATGGGCCTGTCATGGTCTTGGGTTTCAATACAGTCTGGTTTGCACTCACTCACCGCTCACCCCCTCCGGCCTCAAGGCTATTCGCTAAATCTAATATCGCCTTTGCAAGAATCGGTACGGCTGTTCTTGCCTCCACTATAAATCGAGCATCCTTTTGTTTTTGCTGCCAGAACCGATCATCTTTAGCCTCAAATGTCTCACCAGGTTCCCACTGTTTCTGTGAATCACTCCGAAGCCGGAACATTCTTCGAATAAAATGAAGTGGTTCCATTAGCGGGCTTCCCTGACGGTAGATCCACACATCCCCTGCCGCTGTTGTCGGACCTGTATTCCATGGTCCAGATTGGGCTTCTTTATCCAATTTCAGTATTCGCTTGGCTGTCTCGATAATCTTTTGGTTCATTCCTCGTCACCTCCGGCCTCAAGGCGGTCGGCCAACAAGTTCAGGCTTTCCGAACCTGAGAACTTATCGCCGTGATTCCATTCATCGTCAGCTTGCTTGCGTATCGCCTCCACCACCGCCTTCCGCACGGCTGGCTCGGGGAGGAGGCGTTCAACTACGGACCCACAATTCGGACACGCATCGTGCATTTTTGATAAATACGAACCACACTCACCACCACATTGATGATGAGCCGGTTCCACCCCCGCTAGCGGGTCGCCAGGCTTGTCGGCCATCATTCCTCCTCGTCAGCGCGGAGAATCGTGAACCCCTCCTCGAGCCTCGCGTAATAAGGCTTTCGCTCGCGCCCGACCTCCTCGAGCAAGACCCACCGCGCCTCCGCAGATTCGTCGCCCATAGCGGTAGGCAGCCACTCCGGAATCCAGCGCGACCCCGGCCTCCCGGTCCTCAAGGAGACGCATGGCACCAAGTGGATCATCGCCCGGTATTTCATATGTCACCTCTAGCGGCGTCGTCACGCGCCTCGTCATCCGGGTCTGTTTCTTGTCCGCGTTTCGCGTCTTCGACATCACCGGCAAAATCGCGCAAACCGCAAAACACTTTATCCATAGCAGCAACGAACTCAACCGCCTTGTCTCGAATAAAGCCGGTCGTTATCTCTCCACCCGAGTCACGAATCTTCTTAGGAACAGTTATCGGCGCGACGTTGACTCGCCCATGGGGACACACCGAAATGAACGCGCTCCATTCCGAATCACGAACCGCGAGCCATGGAACGATGCACTCTACGTCCCCGGGGCCGGGAATCGGCTTTCCTTGCGCGTCAACTATCGTGGGCTTCCCTCTCCACGCCGCGGATTCAACGTGCGAAGAATGAGACCGTGGCGGCGGTGCCTTCCGAATGGTGATGTTGACGTTTATCTCCATCGCGGCACCAGGTCAAGGAAATTGACGAGCGCGCTGACGGACGTGCATATCGTCGCCATCTTGTACATGAGCTCAGGATCCATCACGGGCATGGCCCCAGGCAGGAGCAGGATCACCGTCCGCTTCCCGGCGCCCGCGGCGAACCCCAGCTCAAGGTGAGCGCTCCTTCCGCACGGGGCAACGAGCACGCAGGTGTCGCACTTGGTGAGCGCGACCATGTCCTGCGTGAACCCCTTCCTTGCGAGCGAATTGGACATGGCTGCGACGTATTGCTCCACGCTCCACTGCTTCCAGTTCTTGTCGATCTCCGACCAGTGGAACCCCCCCGAAAGACCGGCCGCATTCGCCTTGAAAAACTGACCGGAGAGACTGTTTCCTGGATTGCGAAAGTCGAATACGGCGTGGCCGGCCCTCCGCAATATATTGACAATTGCGGGCTGGAACTCATTACGCCAGCTACTCGCGACGTATATCCTCCTGATAGGCATACTACCTCCTTTACCTATAATTCAGAATGGCACCTCTCCGTCGAAATCAGAGTCCGGCGGGCTTTCCGGTTCTGGCGGTCCAGGCTCCGGCCTCCGAGGCCCGCCTCCCCGGTAGTCCTGCGACTCCGTCGCTTTAACGTCACGCGCCGCCTGGGCCCCGCGCTCCTCCGTCGTCTCCGGCGCCACCTTCCCGCTTCCGCAGAACGGGCACTTGATCTCGTTCACTGACGACCCACACCCGCCGCACCAGCTCGCGCGGCAGTTCTTCATCGCGCACCGATATTTATCGTGCGCGACGGTCCCGCGGTCAACTGACTTCTTTTTCGCCATAATCTTCCCTCCTTCGATATTTCTCCCCACCTTCAATACAATCGGCTAGCAATCGCATTTCGGTGAACACACCCTCTTTATCGCAGGGCAAAGTATAAAGTATCCGCAACATATCCACAATAGCCTTACGAGCCTCGCGCTCTGAAATAAGACTAACAAGTCGAAGCATTCCCGCTCTATTCGGTCTTTCAGGATTGGGCCACACGATCCAATCGTTGTTATACTTGTTATATTTTGACTTGTATTTCCATCCAGAAATTTCCACTTCATCTAGTGGATCTTTAATCATACATTCCCCTTTTTTCAGAACGGAACGTCCACCTCGTTCTGGCGACCGCTCCCCTTGCAGTGATCGCAGTTGCTCGTGGCGAGGTTCTCCCCGGTCACTTGGTGATCGGCCAGGATATGCCCTGCGCCGCCGCACGTGACGCACTTCTCGTCGTCCCTCAGCCCTTCGCGTGCCTCCTCCTTCATGGCCTCCCTTTCCTCCCGCGTCACCTCCGCCTCCTCGATCGCCTTGTCGAACTCGACGCCGTTACCCAGCCTCGCGCACCGTACGATCGTCTTGACGGAGCACCGGATCCCCTTGCGGTCCTCGAGGTTCGCCATGCACGGCGGCACCGGGCCCATGTTACCGGCCCTCCGGAAATCGTCGCGGTCCAGCTCGCAGTTCTCGAAATACCGCGACAGCACGTCCTGCCTCACCCGTATCGGGTAGCGGGACGTCTTGACCCCGGCGCCGCCAAAGTCGGCAAAGTCCCACGCCAGCAGGTACGACCCCTCCTTGGGGATCCGCTCAGTCGCGAGCGTCTCGTTTTCCTTCCACCGCTGCCGGGAACTTCGCTTTGCCCGTGGCTCTCCATCCGTCAATGACATGTTTCGCCACTCCCTTTCCGATGAATGTCTGGAACCGCTCGACGTGAGTCGCGTCCCTCAGTATCAGCGCGAGCTGGTCGCGCCGCTTCTGGCCCTCATACTCCTTCCGCGCCATGTGCCAGTCCGAGCACGCGCATCCGACGATCGCCCACATCATCTCGAAGTTGTCGAAGCCTATCCTTCTGCATACGCGGACCCGGGTGATCCGCTCCGGGCTGACTTTCGCGCTGCCGTGATCCAACGCGTCCCTCCAGAACCTGACCGGCTCCGTGTCGTCTGGTTTTTGCGCAGCCTTTTCACGCAGCGGAGGTCCGCCCTCCACCTCTGTGTCTTTAAATTCCTTCTGATCCTGATCCTGAGTCTGATACTGATTACTGACAGAAGGGCATGGCGTGGGGTATCCCATGGGGCACGCCATAGCCCACCCCTTATCCTTGTAATGATTGACAAATCTGTGCACGAGCCTATGGCTGTGTATCTCCTTCAGACTTTTCTGCGCAGCCTTGATGATCTTCTCCCCTCGGCCTTGGTGCTTCAGCATATTCACGACCCAAATCTCCTCCGTCATGCGGTCATAGAACACTTTGAGCGCGCGCTCCAAGCCGTCCAATGCGTCAGAGACCTTTCCCGGCGAGATCACGACGTCGCGCGAGATCGTCGACATGGGAAGCGGATAAATCCCGGATAGGTGCGAGCACGGAGACGTAAGCGAGTAGATGAACACGCAGCGCTCGTTGTGATTGAGCATCCGCGTAACGGGATCAGTCCAGAACTTCGTATGAATAGAACGGTACAGACCCAACCTCCAATGACTTTATACCACGACTTGGCCGACGATCGGAAAACTACTTGGCACTACTTGGCACTACTTCTGCGCGCTTTCACTTTTTCCGGCGTATACTGCAACCATGAGCAAATCAGTTTACGGCAAGAGAGTGTTTTGGCCATTCATCAGCGGCTACTTTATCATCATAATGCCCTGCAGAAACGATGAGCTTGGTATCATTGAGAAGTGGGAACGATGGTTCAAGAGCCGTAAAATAAAAACGTTGCGGCGCGAGATGGTTGGTCGAACAGTCCTTTATAGAGAGGGCTATCAACTAAACTTTTACGGGCCGCAACCAGAGGAGGGACGGAATGTCAGAGTCGGAACCACGCACTGAAGCAATCGAACCGGAGGTTTTTGTGCCAGAGACCAAACCACCTGGAGACGAGTCACCGGCCGCGATTGAGGCGGAAGCTGACCATCCGCGCATGAAGGGCGGCGCGATCGTGAGGCGTGGGCAAACTCTGTACGACCTCGCGATGCGCGACCTCAACATGGACGACCCCGGTCAGCTCGCCCAGCGGATGGATCTGTTCTTCGAGCGGTTCGACGCGCTGTTCTACAAGCGCCTGCAGCCTGAGTTCCTGACGCGGTACACGGACACGGACGGCAACGCGATCTTCCGTCCGGACTTCCAGGCGTCGCTGGAGCTCTCGAAGATCTGGGGCATCTCGGTCTTCAACGTATTGCCGAAAGACGAGAGCGGGATCCCGACCCCGCGCATCACGGAAATCAAGGAAGGCGTGTGGGAGGCGGAAATCTGGGGAAGCGGACACTGCGCGCGGACAGGGGAGACCGTCGAGTTCGTCCGGGCCTCGCGCCGGACGTCTGAGGGATTTATCGGGCGCGGGACGATGAAGTCGGGCGGCGACCGTGTGCACGCGGATTCCATGATGAGCGACCTCAAGGACTCTACGTACACCCTGCTTCGCAAGAAAATCTATCTCATGCTCTCCGGAAAGTCGAAGATTACGTCGCGGCAGCTCGAGAAGTACGGCAAGGACACCGGGGCAGCGCAGGACGGAATCGGCGGAGGCACCAAGAAGGAACGCGAGCAGCAGCGCAGCGCGAGCGGAGGGGCGAAGATCACGCCAAAGCAAGTCAGCCGTCTCTGGGCGATAGCTTATGCGACCGGGCGGGCAATGGGGCTTGACGAGGAGGGATCGCAAGACGTCGTCCGCGGCATGCTGAAGGCCGGAGGGTACGAGCACACGAAGGACCTCGACCCCGTGAGCTACAAGAAGATTTGCGGAGAGCTCGAAAATATGAAGGAGAACCCAGAAAAGAAAAAGTAAAATCATGGCCGGTCGCGATGAGGCAACCGGGTGGCACCCGGATCAAGGCTAAGAAGGAAACGTCTGGACGTCTTAGTCTAGCGCAGCTAAGCGGTCGAAGCGGCCGGTCATAATTTACAAGGAGGGACACGTGGAAAAGAACACCGAACATTTGCTCGCCAGCGTCACCGAACACTTCCAGCGCAAAATCGACTCCCGCGACGACCCAGACTACCGGCCGAAGAACGTCTACGCCAGTGGACTCTACATTCCCTGCGCGCGAAAGCTCTACCATGATATGGTCGACGCCGGCAAGCGAGAGAAGATCACCGTCGAGCGCCAGGTCAGGTTCGACCGCGGGAACCATATGGAGGCGTGGTGGACCTCAACGCTGACGCACATCGGCGCGCTCGCGGATCCTCCGTTCCACTTCGAGGGCGGGCAGGAGCGCGTCTCCATCACCGGCAAGGACGGCAACGTCGTTCTGACCGGCAAGATCGATGGCAAGATACGGTTCAGCGATGGGACGCGCGTGCCAATAGAGATCAAGAAGTGGCGCGACTCACTGTGGCAGAAAGCGGATTCTGTCGAGTCAATGCAGGCGAACGTGTGGACCGCGGGCGCCGTCTCGCAGATCCTCGGCTACCTGTTCGGGCTGTCGCTGAAGGACGAGGCGCGCAAGGACTACGAGTACGGACTTCTCTGGGCGGACGGCCCCGGCTTCCCCAAGGTCACGGAGGTCTACCTCAAGGACCATCTCGACACCGTCGAGAAGTGGCTCGGGCTGTCTGAGACCGCGTGCCTCCACGCATCGACGGGAAGCGAACCTCCGCAAGGCGTCGACCGGCCGGACCTCTGCAACCGGTGCTGGTGGCAGGGCAAGGAATGCTTCCCGGAGCTCCGGCAGGATCCGCTTGGCATCATTGTCGACGAGGAGTTCGAGGACTACCTTGCTGAGTATGTCAAACTGAAGCCGGCCGCCGAGCAGTTTGCGCGCGTCAAAAGACGCATTGACGAACGCTTCCGTGGAACCGAGGAGGCCCTGTGCGGCGACTACCTCATCAAAGGGAAATGGTCAAAGAAAACTTTCCACCCGTACCCGCCGTGGGTAAAAAGAAAGTGGTGCAAAGAAGATCCTGTTGGACGGTATTCGTTGAGAGTCGAGAAAGTCTGAAAGGAGGGACTCTGCCTTATGTCTGAGCGGTGGAGGGGATTCAAAGCGCTGCTGCGCAGGTCATGGGAATGGGACAAGGCGGTTCGGCGCGCGATTCGAGTCCTCAAGAAAGCCAACAAGTAAAGGAGGAATGATGAAACGAAGAAAGAGAACGTACACGCCGAAGGGTCCGTGCTCGGTTTCCGGCTGCTGGGAGCAAGCCGCCTACGTAGGCCTTTGCCAAGCGTGCTACCAGTCGATGACGTACCACGGAAGGAAGACCGTGGGCGAACTCATGAAGTGGCAGCAGCGCGTCATAAGGTTTACCGGACGCGCGCGCAAGCTGATTGGCTCGCGGCGGATGCGGAGAGTCGCGTGAAGGAAAAAGCGGCAGTTGACATGACCGTCGAGGAGATCACCGTCGAGCGGAAGAAGATCGATGCCTTGACGCAGCTCGAGGCGTGCAGGATCTGGCGGTTCGCGCGCGCCGGGCACCTCTGGTTCCAGTCCGACGGTCCGCTGTGGCCGTTCTTCGAGGCGAAGTTCAAGGCCCTCGGCGG
>LAZR01000398.1_pt1 | contig 38131 bp, 22 predicted proteins | sample 329461 | NCBI WGS metagenome assembly LAZR01 (sample SAMN03002196, study PRJNA259156) | marine sediment metagenome | biome: sea floor; feature: Hydrothermal impacted sediments; material: marine sediment; isolation source: Loki non-amplified sample from Loki's castle hydrothermal vent sediment ...
TGATCTCCGTCGAATCCAAGCAATCCGACAGAATCATAACCAACTGAAATCACTCACCTCTTTTTGGAACGGACACTGAGTCAATTACGGATTTTGAGAGTATCCGAATGGACTACGTGCTCAGCGAGATTGGCCTCTCGTTAACCTCTTTCTTGCGGAAAGCTGAAAGAGGTACCTCGCAAATCACTTCGAAGCCTTTTTTCGGAAGTGATCGGAAGATTACTGTGCCGCCGAGTGATTCTACCCGGTACTTGATGCCGGCCAAACCAAGCTGTTGGTGAGAAGGCCGATCCAGGGCGTCGTAGGTGGGCATGCCAGGTCCTCCATCCCGGATGACGAGACGTAGGACACTATTCACAAACGAGAGCGCGACTTCGGAATCAGTTCCGCCGGCATGCTTCTGTGCATTGGACAGAGCTTCCTGAACCACACGTGCTAGGCACTGAACGACGTCGGGCTCAGTTATTTCGGGAATGTCATCCGCACGGAAAGACACCGTGCTGCCGTTTCGCCGCTCGTGTCCCACGATGATGGCCTTGACGACTTCGGCGACGTGTCCGCCCTCAATGGACGGGAGGAACAGCCCGGTGGAGATTGAGCGGAGGTCAGCGAGCGCGTCCGTTGCCGCATCTCGCACCTGGCCGACCACGGAGGACACAGGGCTAGGAGTCGCCGAAACGCCCCGCAACGCATCCTCGATCTCGTCAAGCCGCAGGAGGACGAAGGTTAGCAACTGGGCTGGACCGTCGTGCAACTCGGCGCCCAATCGTCTCTGGGTCACGTGATCGATCCGCGCCGTCTCCCGGAGGGCGTTCTGCATCTTCTCGCGCAGCTGCTCGTTCCTTCGATGAAGCCGAACCTGCTGGCGAAAGCGTTGTTTGAGCGCTGCGTTCTGCCGATCGATGGTGGCACTGCCTCGATAGACGATTGCAAAGAGGACAAGGAGCATCCCGACCCCGGCGGCCCCCACGACCAACCAGTTGTCGGTCACGGCATCGACGAGCTCATTGTTGAGTTGTTCGCCGTTCTCATAGAATTCGCCGACTGCGATGACCTCGCGAGTGCCTGTTTTGAACAGCGGCCCGTAAATCTCGTAGAGCGGGACCGAAAGCGTTCGCTCGAATACGTTTTCGTCCTCATCCAATCGGTTGAGGTACCCGTGGACTTCGCCTTTCAGCGCTGGCTCGATCTCCTCGGTTGGAAATGTGCGGCCGATGAGGTTCTTCTCGGTGCTATAGGCAATCGTCCCGTCTGGCCGCCAGACCTTGATCGAGACGACGTGCCGTCGGAGGGCGTAGTTGGCGCTGACCTCGTCCAGTTTCGAAATCATCTCCGAGGAGAGTTTCTCTCCGTCCGCGAGCTGCTGAACGTAGGGCTCGAGCACGTGCTCCATGTAATGGGCGGCGGCCTCCGCGCTCCGCCTCATCACCCCGTCGGCAATGCGTCCACTGATCCAGGAGCCGAGGACAAGCATGGTAATGCCCAGCACCAAAGTCGCTGCGATCACGAATTGCCAGAATAGAGATAGACGCAGGAAAAAGCTGCGCACGAACTTGGTCCATCGGCCTCTTCGCCCGGACTTTAGTCTAGCGCGCATTTCGACCATATGCCCAGACACCACCCGACTTTCCTCTGCGAAAGTTTCCCGACTTCCGACGCTATTCCGCAGCGGTGATCATGTCATGCTTAAGAAAGAGTTGCGAGCGGCTGTGAGGTTTGACCCTTAATATCCAGCGAGTGCTCGACCGGGATTCTCAATCGATTTCCCGGTTACAGATTTGAACCATAGCAACCGTCCTACGTCCCATGTTCTGCGCCGCAACGAGGTCGACAGGGCAGTCGCATCCACGGTTGTGTCCGAATCCGTTCTTTTTGCGCCCTTCTCAGGAGAACTGCCATGATCAAGCTCAGCGCCTCCGACCTCAGCTACCTTCTGGCACAGGTAAACATCGGCAACGACTACAGCCAACTCGCAAGCCCGATTGACCCGAACGGCGTGCGCGAGGTTTCGGGCTCCAACAACAACCTTGTTGGCGGCTTTGAAGTCGATCCGGTGACCGGCAACCTGGTCTGGACAGGCGGCTATGACGCGCAGACCGGGCTCGTGTCCGGCAACAATGCCAATTCCGACTGGGGCCAAGCCGACACCGATTTCCTGCGGCTGTTCATGACGAACCATCCTGATTCCGCAGCGGACCCGACGCTGGCTTACGGCGTCACCTACGAGACGGTAAAACAGACAGCGACCGTCGATGCCAATGGCGTCGATCCGTTCGACGGAGGCTCATTCGATCCGACAGGATGGATACCGACATTCACGCCCGATGTCATGGGCAGCATCATCATAACCGGTGAGGGTATGCCCGGAGGTACATCGCCGCGCACTATCACACAGTTGATCACCAGTTCCGACGTCGATCCTGCGAGCCCGACCTACAACCCGGCGGCTGCCGCGGCGATGGAGGCCTTCGGCGGACAGCCAGTGGATGTGGCGAACTCGGTCGTCGGATCGGCGCAGACCGCCTTCATTCCCAACCCCGGCATCCTGGGCGGCGTCACCTACAACGAATTTTTCGTCGCCTTCGGCCAGTTCTTCGATCACGGTCTCGACTTCATCTCGAAGGGCGGCGGCTACGTGCTGATCCCGCTGTCGCCGAACGATCCGCTTTATGATCCGGTTTCCAATGGGAATCCGATGCAGAACATGATGATGCTCAGCCGGGCAAGCCTCTCCAACCCGGCCGGAGACTTCGCCGTCGACGCGATGGGCAATGCGACGCTCAAGATCGGCGTGACCCCGCAGTTCAACAACAATACCGGCCTGATGATCGACCAGAGCCAGACCTATGGCTCGCACGAGGCGCACAACGTGCTGGTGCGCCAGTACGACTCCGCCGGCAATCTCACCGGCCGCCTCATCGATGGGTCCGAGGACGGCCTGATCAATCGCATCGATCCCCTAACCGGCAAGCAGGTCCAGATCGATCTGCTCAATCACACGGCGACCGTTCTCGATGCGATGCTCATGCCGACGGGCGCGGTGACGATGCTCGCGGTCGATGCCGATGGCGCCGTCGAGTGGCCGGCCGGCAGCGGTCGCTATCTGGACGGCAGGGACGAACTGGCGTCATGGGCCGATATGCAGGCGAACGCCGCACGCATCGGCGTCGAATTGAGCGACGCCGACGTGCTCGATATCCCAAGGATAAAGGCCGACGCGATTGGCCGCCTGATCACGCAGGACGTGTATGACGAGCTCCACGCACACAACATTGCCGAAGGATTGGCCTCGCTCGATCCGTCCGTCATGTTCACGCCGCAGAGTGCCGTCCTGTATCGCTCGGACGAAACGCTAGACGAAATGGCGACCCGGCTCGGCGGAACCGCTGCCGACTATGAGGCAGGCGACCCGTTCTTCCGCGATGCCAGTGGCAACGTGCTGATGAGCAATCAGCCATTGCTGGCCGACATTGCGCATAGTGCGGATCCCTCAGGCGGCCCGGGAACCTACAGCGCCGAATTGCTCGCTCTTCACAAGGTCTCCGGCGATGGCCGCGTCAACGAGAACATCGGCCTGACATCGGTGCACCACGTGTTCCACGAAGAGCACAACATCCAGGCCAACCAGGTGATGGTACAGTCGCTGCTGAACGCCCTGCAGTCAGATGACGTCAGCAAGCTGAATGTCTCGAACAATGGCTGGCTCGAGGAAGATATCGACACCGCCGATCTTGCCCAGATCCGCCTCGATACCGGTTTCGGGGCTGTCGATCTCACCGATCCGACCGCGGTAAGCGCCTATTTGGAAAGCACCGCATTCGAGGCCGCGGTAGCCGCCTTGAACTGGGACGGCGAGAAGATCTATCAGGCCGCGCGCATCGTCACGGAGTCCGAATACAATCATATCGCGGTCGACCAATACATGGGCGGTCTCTATCCGGCCCTGCCGGAGTTCGTCTCCTATTCGGCCGACATCAATCTCAACGTCAGCCTCGAGTTCAGCCAGGCCGTGTTCCGCCTCGGCCACTCGCAGCTCTTGGAGCAGATGCAGATCGCGACGCCGAATGACACCGGTAATCCCGGCGACCCGGGCTACATCCCGACGTCGTTCACCCAGGAAGACCTGTTCAACGTGTTCCTGAACCCGTCTGCCTACGACCAGTACGGCGCTCCGGGTATCATTTCGGGCCTGTTGAACCAGCAAGGCAACGAGATGGACGAGTTCGTGACCGCTGCCTTGCAGCAGTCGCTAGTCGGCATCCCGCTTGACTTACCGGCGCTCAACATCGCCCGCGGCCGCGACGTTGGCCTGCCGACTCTGAACGAACTGCGTCAACAGGCGTTCGACGGTCTGATGCAGAACACTAGCAACAATTCGAACGGCTCGGGCATCGCTCCCTATACCAGCTGGGCGGACTTCGGCGGCTCCATGCGCAACCCGGATTCGCTGGTCAACTTCATCGCTGCCTACGCCCGCGACGATCTGGCCGGCCATGACTGGGGGATCAATGAGGCGCGCGCCGCCTACGAAGCTGGAACAGGTTCGCTTCAGGATATCCGTGCAGCCGCCCAAGCGATGCTTGACGCCCATGACGCGGGCAATGCGGACGCCGTGCAATTCATGCAAGGCGGCGGCAAGCCGGTTTACACAGGCGATCCGTCCCAGGGTGTCAATGGCTGGGTCTACACCGGCGGTTCGGGCGACCTGGGCTTCTGGGATATCGACCTGTGGATCGGCGGCCTCGCCGAGCAGCCTCTGTTCGACGGGCCGCTGGGCACGACCTTTAGCCTCGTTCTGCTCGACTTCGCCCAGCGCATGCAGGACGGCGACCGCTTCTACTATCTCTACCGGATGCCGGTCGGCCAACATCTGGGCGACCAGATCATCGGCGAGCAGTTCGCGGATCTCGTCATGCGCACGACCGGGCTGGAGCACGTCGGCGACGCCTTCGGCTATCAGTCGGCCTATTACTATCTCGACAGCGGCGCGGATGGCGATGCGAACGGGAAGACGGACGTCGATGCCGACGATGACATCAACGACTATTTCAACGCCATCTATGAGAGCCTGCCGGCGGTGACCAAGAATCTGGTGGTCGCGAACAAGAGTTTCGAGGTGCAGGATCTCGTCGCCGATGGCGGCACGACCAACACCAACGGAACCTACATCAACGGCAATCCGCTTGGCTGGACCATTGCCGGTAGTGGCGGCACATGGGCTCCGGACACGGAGACCGCTCTCGACCCGGCCTTCGTTGTCAATCCCAACGGCATGTCCGGCTCCAAGGTAGCCTACCTGAATAACGGCGCGGTGCTGTCGCAATTGATGGCCGCCGCCCTCGTCGAAGGTGCGACCTACGCGATGACGGTAAGCCTCGGCAACCGAGAAGACTGGCCGGGCGCCCGGGCGCTCGTTGAACTGGTCGCTGCGGATGGAACCGTCCTGGGGTCAACGGAGGCGCAGGTCGACACCGACGGCTGGCACGACGTCAGCATCTCGACCGATGGCATGAGCGGTTACGGGCCGATCGACGCGGGTCTTGCCGGCCAGGCATTCAGCATCCGCATCACCAATCTGGGCGCCACCACGGTGTCGGACGGTGACTCAGGGACTCTACAGCTCCTGGTCGACAATGTGAGAGTGTCCGTCACCGAGCCCGGCGGCAGCGCCAATGACGGTCATATCGTCGTCGTCGGCGGCACGGGCAACGACTTCATCAAGGCAGCGCTCGGCGACGACTATGTCTATGGCGACGAAGGCGACGACGTCATCGAAGGCGCCCAGGGCAACGACCATCTCTATGGCGGCGACGGCAACGACTGGATCACCGACTACGAGAACGACGACTTCATTCACGGGGGTGCCGGCAACGACTACATCTCGGCGGGGCCGGGCGTACTCGACACCGTGCACGGTGGCGATGGCGACGATGAAGTCCATGGCGGCGACGGCATTGACGAGGTCTTTGGTGACGACGGCGACGACATCTTGTACGGCGAGGGCGACACCGACTTGATGGAGGGCGGTGACGGCAACGACTTCATGGATGGCGGCGACAGCGTCGACGAGATGTTTGCCGGCAACGGAAATGATTGGCTCCGCGGCGGCGTCGGCGACGACCACATGAACGGCGGCTCTGGCAACGACCTGATGGAAGGTGGCGGGGGCCCGGTTGCCAACGATGGCGACCGCTACTTCGGTGACCAGGCGGCCGCGGCGCTTCCGCTGATCGAGTTTAACGGCGATGGCACCATCGGAAACATGGACATTGCCAGTTACGAAAACATGCAGACAGGCGTTACGGCCAGCCTGCAGACGCTGAACGCAACCGGCACCAACAGCAACTTGCTGGACTCCTATGCCTTCGTCGACGGTATCGTCGGTTCGGCAAAGGGCGACAATCTGGAAGGCGGCGGCCTTGACGCCACCGGGTCGAACGGTTGGAACAACCAGCTGATCGGCGGTGGCGGCAGCGACAGGCTGAAAGGTCTAGGCGACGACGCCGGCGTTGTTACCAATAGCGATGTTGACACCGATCCGTACCACTATGTCGACTGGATCTTCGGTGACGCCGTGGTCGTTCGCAACGACCTTTGGGTCGATCTGGCGGCCACGCAGTACTATAATTCGCATGGCGAGACAGACAACGCCAACTACACGTTTCTCGCGGAATGGGGCGGCAAGGACATCGGTATAGCGGCCTCGAAGAGCACAACCGGGGAAACCCGCGTCGTGTTCTCCGACACCGGTGAGCTGGGCCACATTCTCGGCGAGGACGGTGTCGGCGCGAACGATATCGATACGGCTGTTTATCGAGCCGATATCTCCAACTACAACATCACCGGTGCCGACAATGGTGTTGTGACGATTTCTGACACCCGGCCGGTGCCGGCAGACCCGCAGACGGGCAGCTACGATGGCATCGACAAACTGCTCGGGATCGAGAAGCTGGAGTTTAACGGGGTCGAATATAACCTCGTCATCGGTACCGGCGGCAATGATCGCGGCGTCCAGGGGGCCGGACACCTAAGAGGCGACCAGGGCAATGCTGTCGGCGTCAACACGATGGACATTATCCTCGGATTGGGCGGCAACGACACGCTGATCGGCTACTCGCTTGATGACTATCTGGTCGGCGGCGCTGGCAATGACGTGGTTAACGGCGCAGCAGGAAATGACACGATCATCTGGAACAACGGTGACGGGTCGGACATCGTCAATGGTGGTGGCGGCGGTCAGGACACGTTCGTGGTCAACGACAACGGAATGGGCGGAGACTTCCAGATCTTTGCAGTGGATTCCGCGGGAAATGCCACCAACCGCGCAAGCATTGAAACGGCGCACGGCACCCTTAATCTGAATACGGATATCGTGATCGTGCGAAACGGGGCGCTGATCGCGCAGCTCTTCAATGTGGAAGAGTTGATTGTGAACGCTGTCAATGTTTCGGCCAATGACGGTAACGGTATTCCCAATCCGGGGATAAACGTTTCGGTCCTCGGTGACTTCTCCACGACGGCGCTCAACTATTCGACGATCACAATCAACGGGGACGACGGCGATGACATGGTCGACATCTCCGGCCTCTTGTCGGATCACCGCATCGTCTTTCATGGGGCCGGGGGCAACAACCACCTCATCGGCAATTTGCGTCCGCAGGATACCGTCGACAATGCCGATGTGAACGCCGCTCCAGTCGGTCCAGGCAATGGCGGCGATGAAGACGACGACGAGACCCACAATCACGCGCCGGTCTTGAGTGGCCCGGTGATCCTACAGTCGATCGGCATGAATACGCCGATGGCCCTAACAGCGGCGATGCTGCTTGCCAATACGACCGATCCCGACGGCGACATGCTGCAGATCAGCAACCTCTCTGCTTCTTCCGGAACGGTGTTTCAAGAGCCGGATGGAAGCTGGTCGTTCACTCCGGACGACGATGACTCGAGCGATGTCGTCTTCAGCTATCAGATCGGCGACGGCTCTGTCGCCATCGCACAGACGGCCACGCTGGATCTGATTGCACCTCCTTCATCCGGACCATCCGGTGGAGCCTGGGCGCAGGCAGGCACGTCTGCTGCGGATGTGATGATTGGCGACGACGGCGAGGATGTTTTGTCTGGGGGCGGCGGGGACGATGTCATCCTGGGCAATGGCGGTGACGACACGTTGGTTGGCGGGTCTGGTGACGACCTGATCAAGGGCGGCGCCGGCAAGGACGTGGTGTTCGGCGGTTCCGGTAATGACGATCTATTCGGCGGGACCGGGCAGGACATGCTGTTCGGCGATGGTGGCAATGACCGGATTTTCGCCGACGAGGGTGACGATGTCATCGAAGGTGGCGCGGGCTCGGACACCGTCTACGCCGGGTCGGGAGACGACCGTGTCATCGCCAATGTGGGCGATGGCGACGACGTCTACTGGGGCGAGGCCGGTCGGGACACGCTGGACTATGCGGCGATCACCGAAGATCTTGTGGTCGATCTCGGCAATGGTCTCCTGCAGCATGGCAGCGTTGTCAGTTCGCAAAGCGGTCATGACGCGGTGTTCGGCTTCGAGAACGTCATCGGCGGATCTGGCCACGACACGATCATCGCCAGTGCGGCGGTGAACGTCATGGACGGCGGTGCTGGTAACGACAGCTTCGTCTTCGGGTCGGCGCAGGACGCCGACGGCGATACGATCGTCGGCTTCCAGCCTGGCGACAAGATCGACCTGTCGGGGATCGATGCCGACTCGGGAATGGCGGGGCAGCAGTCCTTCGTGCTGTTCGCCGGGACCGGTTTCACGGCGGCCGGGCAGGTGATGGTCACCCATAGCGCCGATGCCGACGGCGAGCACACGCTCGTCTCCGCCGACACGGACGGGAACGGCTCCGCCGACTTCGAGATCGACGTGGCCGGCACTCACAACCTGGCGGCAAGCGACTTCAACTTCGGTTGATTTTTAAACCGCCGATCGATCCGGAGGGGCCTCGGCCCCTCCGCCCGCCAATTCGATTTTACTGCCTCGATAGGTGATGGGACGGTTCCATGAGTAGCCAGCGACGACGCCCAGGTTCCAAAGTGCCGGACATGTCCGCCCGCATCGGCAATTATCGCGGCCTTGCGGTGTTTCTCCTGGGCCTGTCGGGCATCATCAATCTTCTCGCCCTCACCGGCGCGTTCTACATGCTGCAGATCTATGATCGGGCATTGACCAGCGGCAGCGTGCCGACCCTCGTCGCACTCTCTGTTCTGGCGATCGGGCTCTATCTGTTCCAGGGCATGTTCGACGTGTTGCGCTCGCAGATTCTGGTGCGCTTCGGGGCACGCATGGACGCCAAACTGGCACCCCTGACCCATCAGGTGGTGATCGAGATGCCGCGCTATGGTTATTCGACGTCGGAGGCATTGGAGCGGGGCCGGGATGTCGACACGGTCCGCGGGTTCGTCGCCAGCCAGGCACCGATCGCCTTGTTCGACCTGCCGTGGATGCCGCTGTTCCTCGGCTTCGTCTATCTGCTTCACCCGATGCTCGGGCTGCTGACCATGGCCGGGGCCGTCGTCCTGATCGCCCTGACGGTAACGACCGAGATCTTGACCAGGGGGAACAGCACCGAGATGCACCGCGCGGCGATCGTGCGAAGCAATCTGGCCGATTCCCACGCCCGCAACGCCGATATCCTGAGGGCGATGGGCTTTAGTGGCCGGGCGGTGGCTCGCTTCGAGGAGGCCAATGCCAAACATCTGGATTTGCAAACCAAGACCAGCGACGTCAGCGGTTCGTTCAGCGGCCTATCGAAGGTGCTGCGCATGATGTTGCAGTCGGCGCTCCTGGGCCTGGGCGCTTATCTGACGATCAACGGCGAACTGACCGCCGGGGGGATCATCGCCTGCTCGGTTGCCGCGGCCCGCGCTCTTGCGCCGGTGGACATGGCGATCGGCAACTGGAAGGGCATGGCGGCCGCCCGGCGCAGCTTCCGGCGGATCAAGGAAACGCTGGCGGCGATGGACGATGAGTCTCGGATGCTCGACCTTCCGGCGCCGGCAAGCTCGTTGAAGCTCGAGAACATGACCGTCGTCGCACCGAGTTCCGGCGCGGTGCTGCTCAGCGAGGTCGGTTTCGAGCTGAAGGCCGGCCAGGCGCTTGGGCTGATCGGGCCGAGCGGCGGCGGCAAGACTTCGCTCGCCAAGGGTATCGTCGGCATCTGGCCGCTGCTGCGCGGCAGCGTGCGGTTGGACGAGGCCGATCTCGATCAATGGCACGCCGACGCGCTCGGCGCCCATATCGGTTACCTGCCACAGGACGTCTCGCTGCTGGACGGCACTATCGCAGACAATATCTCACGGTTCGATCCAGCCTGTGACGCTCGCCAGATCGTGGCGGCGGCGCGGGCGGCCGGCGTCCACGAGATGATCGTGCGTCTGGACAGAGGCTACCAGACCGAACTCGGTCCGCATGGAACGGCATTGTCGGCAGGGCAGCGCCAGCGCATCGGCCTGGCCCGCGCGCTCTACGGCGATCCGTTCCTGGTCGTTCTGGACGAGCCAAACTCCAATCTCGACGCGGAAGGCGAGACGGCGCTGACGGAAGCGCTGAAGTCGGTGAAGGCGCGCAATGGCATCGCCATCGTGATCGCCCACCGTCCGAGCGCCCTGGCGGCGGTGGATCTCGTCGGTGTCGTCCAGAATGGCAAGCTCGTCGGCTTCGGGCCAAAGGAAGAGATTCTTCGCGAACCGGTTCGCGCGGTCAAATTCCCCGCGGTCGCGGGTGGCAAGACCGGGGCGGCGACGGCCGCCGCGGCAGCGTCGAAACTCTAGGGAGGCTGGGATGGACGATCGGCTGGTCCTCGGAGTGCCGAACGCCGATGAGATGGAGGCGCCGAAGAAGCGCTTTGAGATCGCGGAACGGGGCTCCCGCGTCAATTCGATCGCCATCTTGCCGTTGTTCGTCGTCGCCTTTGCCGGGATTATGAAGCAGTTCTTCCAGAAGGAAGAGGAGGAAGAGGAAGCGCCACCACCGCGTGGCTCGCCGCGTCCCGACCAGTCTCCTCAAGCCCAGGAGGCGACTGGGACGGCGATCGATCCGGCCGAGGCCGCCGATCTCGACAAAGTTGTCCGCATTGCCGACTATTTGAAGGCATTGCCTCAGACAACGTCTTCGGTGATTGATTTCGATCTATCGGATTTCGGGTTCTCGGGGGCCGAGGATAACGTTTCCCACGCTTCGTTCGACTCCTCCGCGATCGGCCCGTCGCCCGGTGACGGTATCGCACGCCCAACCGGTCAGTCCGGTGGCGTGGCGGGAACGTCAATCGCACCTCCTGTCGCCAACGATAACCAACAGGCTGGCAACGGCCCGGTGTTCGGCGGCAGCGACCCCGTTGAAAGCGGCGGTGGCGCCGGTTCAGGGAATGGCAACAATGGGTCCGGAGGCGCGGAAGGCGACACCGGGACGACCGGCGACGGCACTTCCGGAGGAACCGCTGGAACCGGAGGTGGTGGCCAGGGCGGAACCGGATCGGGTGGAAACAACCAGGGTGGTGGCGGCACCGGCGGAACACGGTCGAACCGACGTCCGGTGCTGACCGGCCCCGTTTATCTCGACACCGGCCTGGTCAATCTGTCCATCATCATCACCATGGGCGAGCTCTTGACCGGGGCCAGCGACCCTGACGGCGATACGCTTGTAGTGCGCAATCTGGAAGTCGACGGCGGTGAATTGCAGCGCATTGGCATCGACCGCTGGCTCTACACGCCGGACCGCGACGAGCCGGGTGCCGTGGTATTTCGCTATCAGGTCACCGATGGCACGGAGCCGGTGATCCAGACGGCCCATCTGGAGCTACGACCACCTGAGGGTGAGGCGACCGCCGGCACCGACGGCGACGACATCCTCATTGGCACGCCCTATGCCGATCTGATCGACGCCCGGGCCGGTAACGACATCGTCTATGGGCGTGAAAGCGACGATATCATCCATGGCGGTGCCGGCAATGATCGGTTGATCGGTGGAGCCGGCGACGATGTTATCTGGGGCGGCCGCGGCAACGACATCCTGTTCGGCGGCGACGGCAACGACACGCTGTTTGGCGAGGAGGGCGACGACATCCTTTACGGCGATGCCGGCGACGATCACCTCTTCGGGGGGCTTGGCAACGACGAAGCGCATGGCGGCGCCGGCGACGATGTCGTCGAGGGCGGCGCGGGTGCCGATACGCTTTATGGCGATGCGGGAGCCGACATTCTGGACGGCGGTGACGGTGACGACCAGCTCGACGGCGGCGCGGACAACGATGTTCTCATCGGCGGCGCCGGCAATGACGTGGCTGCAGGCGGCGAGGGCGACGACATCCTTTATGGCGATGCCGGCGACGATCACCTCCTGGGAGGAGCCGGCGACGACGAGGCACATGGCGGTGACGGCGACGATGTCGTCGAGGGCGGTGATGGCGCAGATGCGCTCTATGGCGATGCGGGAGCCGATATTCTGGATGGTGGCGAAGGCGACGACCAGCTCGACGGCGGCGCGGACAACGATGTTCTCATCGGCGGCGCCGGAAATGACGTGGCCGCAGGCGGCGAGGGCGACGACATTCTTTATGGCGATGTCGGCGACGATCACCTCTTCGGGGGTGCTGGCAACGACGAAGCGCATGGCGGCGCCGGCGACGATGTCGTCGAGGGCGGCGCGGGTGCCGATACGCTTCATGGCGATGCGGGAGCCGATGTTCTGGACGGTGGCGAAGGCGACGATCATCTCACCGGTGGTGCGGGGGCGGATGTTCTCGTGGGGGGGGCCGGCAATGACGTGGCTGCAGGCGGCGAGGGCGACGACCACCTCGACGGCGATGCCGGCGACGATCATCTCTCCGGGGATGCTGGCAACGACGAAGCGCATGGCGGTGACGGCGACGATGTCGTCGAGGGCGGTGATGGCGCAGATGCGCTTTATGGTGATGCGGGAGCCGACGTTCTGGACGGCGGTGACGGTGACGACCACCTCGACGGCGGTGCGGGGGCGGATGTTCTCATCGGCGGTGCCGGCGATGACGAGATTGTTGACGGCGATGGAATCGACCACGTCGAGGCCGGCGATGGAGACGATCGGATCGTCCTTTGCATCGATGGCGAGTCGGACGAGGTCGACGGTGGTGCAGGCGCCGACACGCTCGACCTGTCCGACATAGTCTTCGACGCCACCGTCGACCTTCCGGATGGCTGGGTCACTATTAATGGCGTCGAGGAGGCACGGCTGTTCGAGATCGAGAACGTTACCGGCGGCCACGGGCGCGACCGGCTGGTGGCAGACGACGAAGTGAACATCATGGTCGGCGGCGAGGGCAACGACACGTTCGTTTTCCGAAGCCTGGACGCGCTCACCAACGACGGTGGGCCGCGCGATCACATCATGGACTTCGAGATCGGCGACCGCATCGATCTATCCCGGGTGATGAAGGGTGCCGACGATTTCGCCGGCCAGAAGCTGTTCTTTGCCGGGGCGGCGTCGGCCAGCCGCAACGACCTCGGCGCGGTCACCTATGAGCACCGGTTCATTGACGACGCCCAGGAGATCACCGTGGTCGCCGGCAACCTCGACGAGGACACTGCTTCCGAGTTCGAGATCGTCCTCGTCGGGCATCACGATTTGACCGAACGCGACTTCATTTTGGCGGCACAAAATCTGGACAATCATAGCTGACGCATCGAATGGCGCGCGGTTCCCGGCGCCGAACTGGCAGGGAGAAGGCCATGGCAGACAAAGGCTCGAATGGCAAAGGCAAGACGGTTCGCCCGTCCGAGCAACGGTTTGGCATCCGCTCGCGCGTCGTTGTCGCCGGTCTCCTGGCGGTCGGGCTCATCGGCGGTGTCGGGGGATGGGGGGCTCAGGCCAAGCTGTCGGGCGCGATCATCGCGCAGGGCAAGGTGACGGTCAAAAAGCAGGTCAAGCAGATCCAGCATCGCGACGGCGGTATCGTCGGCGCGATTCTGGTGTCGAATGGCGACGTGGTGAAGGCCGGCGACGTGTTGATCCGCCTGGATGAAACCCAGACCAAGGCTGAGCTTGGCGTCATCCGGTCGCAACTGTCTGAGTTGGAGGGACGGCGCGCCCGTCTGCGGGCCGAACGCGATGATTCGGAAGGAATCTCGTTTGACGCCGGATTCGATGAGGCGGCAGGCACGGCAACAATCGTCGAAGGCGAACGCCGTCTGTTCGAAGACAACCGTGCCACCCGCGAAGCGCAGCGCGATCAGTTGAAGTCGCAGATCGAGCAGTATGAGGAGCAGGTCCACGGACTCCAATCCCAACAGGCGTCCAACGCCGCCGAGCGCGTAATGGTCGCCGAGGATCTCGATCGCTTGGCTCCATTGGTTCGTAAAAAGCTGGTCGAGAGTTCGAAGACCCGAACGATGGAGCGCGATCTCACCAAGATCGACGGCCTGAGGGGTGAGATCGAGGCGAACATCGCCCGGGTTAAAGGCCAGATCAGCGAGGCCCGGCTGAAGATCATCGAACTCGACCAACAGGTCAGGACCGATGCGCAACGTGAACTGCGCGATGTCGATGCGCGCATCTCCGAGCTTCAGGAGCGGATCGTCGCCGCCAGGGATCGGTTGTCGCGGATGGAATTGCGGGCGCCGATCTCGGGGTTTGTCAACGACCTCAAGGTCCACACCGTCGACGGTGTGATCGCACCGGGAGAGACGGTGATGGCGATCGTGCCGGAAGGCGAGGATCTGGTCGTCGAGGCAAGGCTGGCGCCCACCGATATCGACCAGGTCAGGCCGGGCCAGGACGTCAAGTTGCGCTTTTCCGCCTTCAACCAACGCACGACACCGCAGATCGATGGCCGGGTCGACATCATCGGCGCCGCCGCGGTTCTCGATCCAGCAACCGGCCAGACCTACTATCTCTCCACGATCGCCATCACCGATCAAACGGGTCTCGGCGACAAGCATCTTGTCCCTGGCATGCCCGTCGAGGTGTTCCTGCAGACCGGCGAGCGCTCGGCGCTGTCCTATCTCGTCAAGCCCTTCACCGACCAGATGATGCGTTCGCTCCGCGAGGAGTGATACCGGCCAGCGTTTGATCTGACTCGTGAACCGCCCCGGGTTTCGCGGAGACCTCACTTCCTGAGAGAATGGGGTCATGATGACGAAGACGACATCGAAGAGATATTCGCCGGAGGTGCGCGAGCGAGCGGTGCGAATGGTGCTGGAGCACCAGGGCGATCACGCCTCGCAGTGGGCGGCGATTTCCTCCATCGTGACCTGCCACTGAGTTTTCCCTCCATCTGGAGTTAGAGTCCGGCCTCGACTGAAGGATGGACAGATGAAGCGGAAGCGGTTCACGGACGAGCAGATCATTGCGGTTCTGCGGGAGAACGAGGCGGGGGCGAAGGCAGCCGACCTGGCCCGCAAACACGGGGTCAGCGAGGCGACGCTGTATAACTGGAAGGCGAAGTATGGCGGCATGAACGTGTCTGACGCCAAGCGCCTGAAGGCACTGGAAGACGAGAACGCGAAGCTGAAGAAGCTACTCGCCGACCAGATGCTGGAAGCCTCGGCACTTCGCGAGCTTCTGTCAAAAAAATGGTAGGGCCCGCCGCCAAGCGCGAAGCCGTTGCGCATCTGCAGGCCGTGATGGGCCTTTGGGAGCGTCGGGCCTGTTCTTTCGTCGGTGCCGATCGCAAGATGATCCGCTACCAGTCGTGCCGTCCGCCGGAGACCGAACTGCGCGACCGGCTACGGGATCTCGCCAATGAGCGCCGCCGGTTTGGCTATCGGCGGTTGTTCATCTTGCTGCGGCGGGAGGGCGAGCCGTCGGGGATCAACCGCATCTATCGGCTCTACCGGGAGGAAGGGCTGACGGTGCGCAAGCGCCGGGCCCGGCGACGCGCGGTTGGCACGCGAGCGCCGATCCTGGTCGAGGCGAGACCGAACGCGCGCTGGTCACTGGACTTCGTGCATGACCAGTTTGCCTGCGGACGGCGCTTCCGCGTGCTCAACATCGTCGATGACGTCACTCGCGAATGCTTGGCCGCGATCCCGGACACGTCGATCTCCGGTCGTCGGGTGGCACGTGAGTTGACCGATCTGATCAGGCGTCGCGGCAAGCCCGACATGATCGTTTCCGACCATGGGACTGAGTTCACCTCGAACGCGATCCTCACCTGGTCGAAGGATCATCGTGTCGAATGGCACTACATCGCGCCGGGCAAGCCGATGCAGAATGGCTATGTCGAGAGCTTCAACGGCCGGATGCGCGACGAACTCCTGAACGAGAGCCTGTTCTTCGGCCTCGATCACGCCCGCAGCGCCATCGCCGAATGGAGGCAGGACTTCAACACCGCGAGACCGCATTCCTCGCTCGGATACCAGGATCTGACGCATTTTCGATGACGATCATGCGGCGCCGAGCAGCCGGGCTTCGAGCAGGTCGATCTTGGCTTGACCGTACATCTGCCGCTTCACGAGCTTGAGCTTATTGACCTGGCCCTCGGTCTGACCGTTCGACCAGGGTTCGGTTATCGCGGCACGAACGGCGGCCAGGTCGTTGGATGCCACGGACGAACGAAACGAGAAGACCGGAGCCGGCGTCGGCGATCCACGGATCGAGATCCACGACGGTGCGACTGCGGATCATCGTCTGGAAACGGTCGATCAGGGATCGAGCATCCGCCAAGGTCGGAACGCCGGCCCTGATCGCAGCTACCATGACGGTTTCCGCCTTCGTGAGATAATCGCGCTTCAACGTCATCAGGCGGGCGATCGATCGAGCCGATGGGACCTTGCGAAGTTGGGCGGTCGTCATCTTCTCCGATCGTCGCCGCCGCGTCGCCCATTCGCTGACAACGCGGGTCGAGCCGCAAAAGCCGAGTTCCCGAAGGCGGCGCCATAGTTCAGCGCCGTTGCGGCAGCCGGCCTCCCATTGCGCGTCGAGGAAGGGCAGATACGCATCGAGCGAGCCTTGCCGGGAGCGAAAGACGTCGGTGCGTTCGCCGCGGACGATCTGGCGAACCAGCCCTCGGCTTCGCCCTGTCCGCCGCACGATCTCCTTGACCGGAACGCCATCGGCGGCGAGGCCGGTGATGATGGCGTTCGTCTCCTCGCGCCGGAGATAGCCTTCATATTGCAGGCGTTCGGCCGACGTCAGGAGTTCCGGATCGACGATGGCGGCACGGATCGACTTCATCGACTTCTTCACGGCATCGAGGAAAGCGGCGCTGGCGTTCTCCATCAAATGCCAGCGATCAGCAAACCTGAACGGCATTCGGCAGGGCCCGTGCCGTCGCCTCTCCATAGCCGCCGCCGCGATCGCGGGAGACGACGGTGATCTCGGGATGATCCGACAGCCAGCCCGCGACAGTCGCAATCTCCCGATCCGGCAGGAGCTTCACGATCCGTCGCCGTTCGAGATCGCAGACGATCGACCCGTAGCGGTGATTTCGGCGGAAAGCGAAGTCATCGATGCCGACGACATTCGGGGTCTCCCGAGGCGATCGTGCTCGTCGCCGCACCACCCGAAGCAGCGTGTCGTTGCTGACCGGCATCATCAGCCGTTGGGCAAAACACGCTGCGGGCCGTCCGCCGAGAGCCAGGCCCAGGTGATGGACGATGCATTCCATTCGGCCGGTGCGACGCGCCCTCTGCGCGACGACCTCGTCGCCGGAGCGTTCCGCGAAGATCTTGCGGCGACAACTTGTTATGTCGCAGCGAAAGCGGCGCGTGATCAGCAGCAGGCGCACGGATCGCCCAGCCGAGGGAAGATCCGAAACGTTGCGGACGTATCGGCTGTGCCGCCGGCGCGAGGGTCTTCCGCATGACGGGCATGCGGCTTCTGGCGTTCGAGCCGAAGCGGTGACGAAAAGCACTCTGTCGACGACCTCGAAACGTTCGACCGAAAGCCCGGCCGGAATCAACGACGAAAGCGAAATAGCACTGGGCATGTGGCCGTTCTCCTCTTCGGAAAATCGCCATACGGCCCCTCAACTGCATCGGGATTGAGTCAGTCCCCCTCTTCGACGCCGATAGGGGGGCCCGTTTGGACGCCGATTGACACTACAAGGATGTGGATATGGTCGCGATGGAGGACCTGAAATGACCTCGCTTTTCGATCTTTCGGGCAAGCGCGCCTTCGTCACCGGCGCCAACACCGGCATCGGCCAGGGCATCGCCGTCGCGCTGGCCGAGGCCGGCGCCACGGTGGTCTGTGTTGGGCGTTCGTCGATGCGCGAGACGCTGGCGCGGATCAAGGCCGTCGGCGGCACGGGCGCGGAACGTTTGGCCGACCTATCCGACACAAAGGCGGCGGTCGCCCTGTTCGAAGCGGCGGCGAGCGACGAGGGACCGTTCGACATCCTCATCAACAATGCCGGGATCATTCGCCGCGCCGACGCGACCGATTTCACCGAACAGGATTGGGACGACGTTCTCGACCTCAACCTCAAGACGGCGTTCTTCCTGGCGCAGGCCCTCGGCAAGGCGGCGATCGCCGACGGCCGGCACGGATCAATCGTCAACATCGCCTCGGTGCTGTCGTTTCAGGGTGGCATCCGGGTGGCGAGCTACACCGCCTCGAAAGGCGGCATGGCCGGCATTACGCGGCTTCTGGCCTGCGAGTGGGCCGACAAGGGCGTCAACGTCAACGCGATCGCGCCGGGCTATATCGACACCAACAACACCGAGGCGCTGCGCGACGATCCTGACCGTTCGGCGGCGATCCTCGCGCGCATTCCGGCAGGGCGCTGGGGCGCGCCGTCCGACATCGGCGGAGCGGCGGTGTTCCTGGCCTCGGCGGCCGCGCGCTACGTACACGGAACCGTCATTCCGGTCGACGGAGGCTGGCTCGCCCGGTGACGAGATCGGCGTTTGAATCGCTGCCGCATCTTCGCGAAGGCAGACTAGCTGCTTAGCGCCGGTCGATCACCAAAAGCTGCCGGTCAGCTGTCAGCCCCTTACCGCTTTCCCAGAGCATCGAGAAAAAGCGACGGTCCTCCGAGCTGGCCGCCCTTGAGAACGACCTCAAGGCCGTCGAATTCCGGCGATCCGCTGTGACACCGGCAGATTGGCACGCCCTTGCCGAGGGGGTGGGCGATTTCCAACGCCGTCACCGGCGATGCTTCGAGGACCCGTCCCGACGTGTCGCCGCCGGCCACGACGACCCGGCGCAGGCCGAGGCGCGGTACGGCCTCGGCCGCTATGCGGCCCAGAGCGCGACCAATGGCGTCCTGCGCTTCGGAAAAGGGAATGCACCGTTCGGTGGCAAGAGCCCTGAGTGCGGCGAAAGCTGGATCGTCGATGGTCTTGGCCGCGAACACGACAGCCCCTGCGGCTCGACCCAATGCTGCGTCGATCGCCCGTTGGATCCGTTCGATCTCGAGCGGCGCGGTGGCCGGGTCGATCGCCTTCGCGACATCCAGGCGGATCGTTTCGAAACCGTTCGCCTCGGCGACCTCGATCTGCTCCGCGGTGACTGGCGAGCAACTGCCGGACAACACCAGAAGCCGTTCAACGGGCGGCACCGGTGGAAAGCTCTCCGCGATCGCGGGCAGAAGCCCGGTTTGACGCCAATGCGCCACCAATGCGTATTGAAGACCCGACGAAGAGGCGCTGAACACGGACCCGTCACCGCCCTCCCACACGAGGCGTCCCGCTTCCGCCTGGGTGGCATCGTCGGCGACGTCGATGAAGACCACCGTTCCGCGCTGTTGCCTTGCTTGCGCCGCGCCTTTCATGGCCATCCCGTTCGCGAGGGCCGCGACATCGATCGATAAGATGCTTCTGTCGGTCTGCGCCGCCAGATGAAGGCGGAGATCGGCCTCTTTCATCGGCGTTACCGGATGCCGCGACATCGTCGGATGCCGGTCAATGCGGTAACGGTCGGCGCCGGCCGCCGCGAACAGGTTGGCGAAGACTTGCCAACGGCCGAGCTGCGGCGCGCCCACGATCGATGGCGACCATGCACCTCCAACGATCGCGTCGCCAATATCGATCGCCCGCCCGATCGAGCCGATATTCGTCGACGAATCGAAGGTGGAGCAGACCTTGTACTGAAGAATTCTCGGAGAAAGCGCGGCGAGCGCTCGAAACGGACCTGGCAGATGCTCATCCATCCATTCCGGAGATCGCGAGCGAGCCGTTCCCGCGATCCCGATGACCGGATAGTCGGCGAAACGGGCGAGATCGTCGGCGTCCGGCGTTCGTGTAAAGAGAATGGTGCGCAATCCCGCGAAGGCGGTAACCTCCATGGCGTCGGTCGAGCCCGTGAAATCATCTCCGTAGAAGGCGAGAAGAACGCCGGCGGGAAGGCTCGCAGTCATGCGAATTTCTTGACTGCTGCGGCCAGATCCGGTGACGCCGCGGCCGCCTTGTGCAGCGGCACGCCCTGCATCGCCGCGTCCCAGGCTTCTCTCAGAGAGCGCACACCTGCCGCGATGCCCGACGGATGCGCGACGATACCCCCGCCAGCGCAGTAGATCAGGTCTCGTGAGCCGAGACGCTTCCACGTTCCCTCTGCCTGCTTCACGCTTTGCCCCGACGAAAACACCGGCATGACGAGGTCCGGACGGGTTTCCGAAACGGGGCTTAGGCAGGCTTTGGCCGACGCGATGACGCTGTCGTCAGGCTCCCAGAACTTGTTCGACAATCCGTTGACATGCATGTGGTCGACGCCGATGAGGCGCCAGAGCTTCTGCCAGGCGATGTAGGACCAGCCATTGTCCGGCGAGCGCCCGAGATATCCCCAGCCGTTGCGGTGTGCGTGAATCGGAAGGCGGGCGTGACGGCGCAACGCGGTCATTCCCGTGAGTCCGATGCTGTTGAGGCTCACCATGACGCAGGTGCCGCCAAGCTTTTCGACGAGGTCGTGTCGGCGCAGCATCTCGTCCATCTCGCCGGTCAGGTTGACGGCGTACATCACTTTGCGACCTGTCCGATCTGCGTGGCGCGCGATGACCGCCATCACCGCAGCGAGCCGCTCCTCGAATGGGCAATGGGACCCATCGGCCTGTAGTTCATCGTCCTTGATGAAGTCGATGCCGCCTTCGCACAATTGGTCGACGAGAGCCGCGGTTTCGGCGGGGCCGAGACCGACCGAGGGCTTCACGATGGTGCCGATCAGCGGCCGCTCCGCGACACCCGCAAGTCGTCGCGTGCCGTCTATGCCGAAGGCGGGGCCGGGATACCGCTCGGCAAAGGCGCAAGGTAGATGGAGGTCGACGAGCTTGAGACCGGCGACCTCCCGCAATTCGAAGAGGTTGCCGGCGACAGTGGCGACAAGGTTGGGCAGCGATGGCCCGATATTGGCGAGCGGCCAGGATAAGGTCATGGCGAAGGACCGCGAGACGTCGCCGGTGGCGCCGGGCAACGGTGCCAGACCACTGTCCTCGATCTCCTCGAGGCGATCGACCCGGGCGGCCGACCGTGCCTTGAGTTCCGCGCTTTCACCCGGGATCGCCACGAACGTTCCAGACGACTGCTCGCCGGCGATAATGTCCGCCACGCGCCGGGGATCCTGCGCGGTCCTGAGAACATATTCGGCGACTATGCGCTGATCCGTCATGGTGTCCCCCGTCCACTAGTTGCTGGTGATGGCGCCGACACCTTCGAGCCACGCGCGATAATCGCGCAGGCCCTCCCGGATGTTGGCGAAACGGGGCGCAAAGCCGAGGCGAGCACGCGCCTTGGAGATGTCGAGCGGGGCCCCGCGCTCAAAGAACAGGCCGGGTCCGATCGCCATGTTGCTGTCATGGCCGACAATTTCGGAAACGTGGCCGACGATGTCCCGGTGCGGGACGGCTATCCCGCAGGAGATGTTGAAAGCCTCGCCCGCGACCTCCGCCGGGGCGTCGAGCAACGCGACGACGCCGGCCGCAGTGTCCCGGACATGGGTCCAATCCAGCGATTGATCGCCCCCGTTCGGCGAGCTGATGTCAGTCAGTCCTTCCAGGGGCCCGAACATCGCCTGATAGAGCACATGCATTCGTGACGGCAACTTGCCGGGACCATAGACGAAGTAGAGGCGCGCATTGCGCACGTCGATGCCATAGGTCTGACCATATTGCAGCGCCAGCACCTCGTTCGAGGCCTTCGTCGCGCCGTAGAGGTCGGTGACCTTGACCAACGTCTCCTCGGTCTGGCCGCCGGGCTGATCCCCGTAGATTGCGCCGGAGCTCAGATTCACGAACTTCGGAACGCCGAGGATGCGGCAGGCCTCAAGGACGTTCAACATTCCGACTGTATTGATCTGAATATTGCGGAACGGACGTTTGGCGAAGTTGGGACCGGCGATGACGGCGACTCCAAAGACCACCGCGTCGATCCGGCCTTCGTAGGCCTTCATGCGTTCGAACAGCGTATGGACATCGAGGACGTCGACATTCTCGAAGGTTAGCCGATCGCGGTGGGCCTCGAGATAATCGAGGCCCAGGCCGTCGAGCCCGGTTGCGCCCAGATCGAAAATCACGACGTCTTCGCCGCGTGCCGCCAGATCGTGCGAGATCCAGGACCCGACATGTCCCAACCCGCCGAAGACGAGAGTTGTCATCAGAATGCTCCGCTGGTGAGAAGAAAGGTGAGGCTCAGTTCAGGAGAAGGTTCGGAACCGCCAGGACGAGCCAGGGCACGAAGGTGATCGCGATCAGCATCGCGAACAACGGAATGTAGAAGGGCAGGATTTCCTTCACGAGGGTGCCGAACGGAATGTCGGCAACCCGTTGAACCGTGAAGAGCACCGTTCCCACCGGCGGCGTTATCAGTCCGATCATCAGGTTGAAGATCATCATGACGCCAAAGTGGACCGGATCGATCCCATAGCTGACGACCAGGGGCGTCAGGATCGGGGTAAGGAGAAACAACGCCGGAACCGAGTCGATGAAGCACCCGATCAGAAGGATGAACACGTTCAGGAGAGCAAGCAGGACATATTTGTTATCGATATTGGCTCCGAGATATTCGATGATCTGGGAGGTGACCTGGTAGCGCGCCAAAACCCAGGCATAGAGCGCCGAGCCGGCGATGATGATGAGCAGCGCCGCCGTGTCGACGGCGGTCTCCTTGCAAATCACCCAGAACTCCCGGACGGAGATCGTGCCGTAGACGAAGAAGGCGATGAGCGTGCAATAGACGACCGCGATCGCCGAGGCCTCGGTCGGCGTGAAGACGCCGGAAAGGATGCCGGCGATAATGATCACCGGCGTCAGGATGGGCAGAAATCCCGACATGCAGGCGGCCGCGATCTGGCGCAGCGTGGCGCGCTGGGCGACCGGATAACCGCGCTTGTGCGAAAGATAGGCGACAAGGGCCATCAGCCCGAGGCCCATCAGGATGCCCGGAAGAATAGAGCCCAGGAAGACGGCTGCGATCGAGACGTTGGCGAGCGCGCCGTATATCACGGCGGGAATGCTCGGCGGGATGATCGGGCCGATCGTCGCCGAACTGGCCGTCACGGCGGCGCTGAAGCCGCGGTCGTAGCCGTCGCGCTCCATGGCACGCATCTGAAGCGGGCCAAGCCCGCCCGCGTCCGCGACGGCGGACCCGGACATGCCGGCAAAGATCATGCTGGAAAGGACGTTGACGTGGCCAAGGCCCCCGCGAAGATGGCCGACCAGCGACCGCGCGATATTGAACACGCGATCCGAAATGCCCGACGCGTTCATCAAGCGACCGATCAATAGAAAGGCCGGGATAGCGAGAAGGGTGAAGCTGTTGACGCCGTAAAGCGTCCGTTGAGCCAGCATTTCATAGGGAATGCTATCGACGCCGCGGGTGGAGGCAAGAACGGCGAGCGATGCGCCGATCATCGCGAAGCCGACGGGCACGCCGATGAACAGCAGGACGAGCAGCGTGCCGAAAAGCGCAAGAAAGATGATCATGACCGCTTCCCCGTCCGCGTTCCGCGGAACGCTCCGACGATGTCCTTGAGGAGAAGGGAAATCAGCATGACGATGCCGATCGCCTGAATGAGGTAAAGATTGGCGAAGGACACGGGAATGGTGCTTGCGCTGACATGCTGAGTGCGGCCCATCATCTGATAGGCGCCGACGACGACCGTCATCGCGATCCCGGCGGTGAGAACGTCTCCGATGATGTCGAACCAGCGCCGGACGCGGTCCGACAAAAGATCAAGGACGATGGTAATCCGGATCTGCGCGCCATATCGCTGGGCGATCGCCGCGCCGAAGAAGATTTCGGCGATGAACAGGAAGCGGGAGGTCTCGTCGGTCCAGGGTACGCCAATGCCAAGCACATAGCGCGAGACGACCTGAACGAACATGACGGCCAGCATCGCCACGAAGGCGGTCGTCATCAGGACCTCGACGGCCTGCCAGAAATAGCCTGCAGCCTTGCCTGGGACACCGGTGCGGACATCTTCGATCGGCGACACCGCGCGATCCTTTCAGTTGTGGTCGATCGCCGGCGCGCCCGCCACCAGGGCAAGCGCGCCGAAGTGTCGGATGCGCGTTTAGTTCAGCTTGGAAAGAACGTAGTCCTTGACCTCGGGGGCATAGCCCTCCGCGATCTTGCGGATCGCCGGGGCTGCCTTGGCGCGAAAGGCCGCGACGTCGGGCTCGACCACCGTCATGCCCTTTTCCTGAAGCTGCTCGAAGAGCTGAGCCTGCTTGCTGGTGACGAGTTCGTCGCCCCACGCGATTGCCTCGTCGATGGCGTCCTGAATCATCGTCCGGTCTTCTTCTGACAAGCCCTGATAGAAGTCCTCGTTCATCAGCCAATGGAAGAACGAATAGACGTGCTGCGTCTTGCTGACGTGGGACTGCACTTCATACAGCTTGCCCGACCAGATGTAGTCGACGGGATTTTCCTGCATGTCGATGACGCCTGTCTGCAGCGCGGTGTAGACTTCGGGCCAGGCAATCGGGCTCGGCAGAGCGCCGATTTCGGTCCAGATATCGATCCAGGGGGCGATCTCCGGAACCCGCATGCGGACGCCTTGAACATCGTCCGGGGTCTCGACCGGGTTTTTGGACGTCAGGTTGCGGGGATTGCGCACCGAGATCCCGACAAGACGTATGTTGCCGCTCTCGACCACCGCTTCGCGAAGGCGCTCGCCGATTTCGCCCTCATAGACCTTTTTGGCTTCCGCGCTGGAGTTGAAGACGAAGGGCAGGTCCGCCGCCGCGTATTGAGGTGCGTAGAGTGTCATCGGCATCGAGCCGCCCAGCGCGATCTGGTACTCGCCGCTGCTGGCGCCTTCCAGATGATCGCGTTCGCCGCCGACTTCGGTGCCGAGCAGCGAGACGGTAAACTTGCCGTCCGACTTTTCCTCGATGTTCTTCTTCAACCGTTCGCCGACCTGGAACATCTCGTGCCCCGGCTCGACGTGGAGCGCGATCGCAAGTTCCTCAGCGAGGGCCGGGAATGCCACGGTGGCTGCGCTCAAGGCCAGAGCCACAAATAAAGATTTCCGCATGAGGAACCTCCCAATTCATGCAAAGCGGACCTCATCCCTCCCGGATGAAAGTTCCGTCCGCAAACTGGTCCGACCATCAGACGTTCCAGTCAGCTGATGACTTCTTGGCGCAGCGACGCTAGGCTTGTCAACGGGGGTCGTGCATCAATGTGTCGATGTCCGCGACAGGGAGAGCGCATTGGCCGTTGAAATCGAAAACTCCAGACCCACCAGGCATGGTCGCGAAGGACGCATCGTGAAGCGTCGTCGCATGCACGAAGACCTGGTGGAGATGCTGGCGACGGACATTCGCGAAGGCGTCTATACGGTTGGCGACGCACTTCCCTCCGAACGCGATCTGATGGACGAGTTCGGTGTCTCTCGCTTGACGGTCCGCGAGGCGACGGCGGCGTTGGAAAGCAAAGGACTAATTGAAACCCGCCCTGGAACGCGCGCCCGCGTTTGCGGCCCACGCCCTGACTTTCTGCTGGGCATGCTTTCGGAAGCGGCAGCCTTTCACCTCGGGGAGCCCGGTGGGCTGCGCTCCTTCATGGAAATTCGCGGGATCGTCGAGACGGGTGTCGCCCGGATCGCGGCAGAAAGGATCACCGACGAGCAGATTGAGGGCCTCAAAAGCGAGCTCGGTCGCAATCGCAAGGCTGTTGGCGATATGGCCGAATTCGGCCGGACCGACGTCGAGTTTCACTCGGCGATCGCTCGTATCGTCGAGAATCCCATCGTCGACGGGTTCTTCATCGCCGTCGACGAATGGCTTCGCGAGGTCCGTCGAACGAGTTTGCTCAACGACGGCCAGATGGAAACGGCTTACGCCGCGCATGTGCGAATCTTCGCCGCTCTCGAATTGCGCGACCCAGACCGGGCATCAGCGGAAATGCGGGAACATCTGGGTCAGCTATCGCGCATTTATCCACCGACTCCGGTCGAGCCAACGGCAGTGGAACCATCGCGGAAAGCGGCGCCATGAATCGGGAAGGCGGATCCTCGAGCGGATACCGTAGATCCTGAAGCGCCGACACGGCACAGCGTCGACTTTCCCCGAGTTGCGCGTTCCGCTCGGCGCCTAACTTTGGTCGTTCGTGAAGGCGGAGCGTCTGCGCGATAGCGGACGTCGCGTGTGAGGTTTCAGTCGTCCCGTTCTGTTTTCCATTGCCGTTATTGCGTCGAAGGGGCTATCAACCACCCTAAACCATCACGCTGCCATATGAATTTCCGCAGCAGCGCACGTCCGAGTTAGAAAGAGCCGAACTATTTATGTCAGCTCCAACCGAGCCCTCCGATAAATTCGCCGTCCTCGTGGTCGAGGATGAATATCTCGTCGCGCTCTATCTGGAGGACGCGTTGGATGATCTCGGATACCGGTGTTGCGGCGTCGCCGGAACACCTGAGGAAGCGCTCTCGATGGCCGAATCGGAGCGCCCGGCAATCGCGTTGGTGGATATCGGCCTGCGCGGCGGCGGTGACGGCATTGCCCTTGCAAGCGGGCTGCGGGATCACTTTGGGGTGGCCGTCATCTTTCTTTCCGGGTCGAGCGATCCGGAAACGCGGCGGCGTGCCGAAGTGGCCCAGCCGCGAGGCTTTCTATCCAAGCCCTGCATGGACGACGAGCTTGCCGCCGCGCTCCGGTCGGCGCTCGCCGCGCCCCCGTCGGTCTGACGGCACGATGCCCCCCTTCCACGATCCGCGTCACTTTGGCGCGCTATCCATTAAAACGACCGGGTGAGCGAAAAGGCCCCCGCATAAAATTTGTTTGGGAGATCACTCAATGGACGCTGCTGTCGCTGAAGAGATGCTCGATTCACGCCAGTTGCTGAAGGTGCTCCGGGCCTTTCGCAAGGGCGATTTCTCGGTGCGCCTGCCGACCGATCTGATTGGCGCCGATGGCGCGATCGCGGAAGCCTTCAATGACGTGGTCGAGCTCAACCAGGAGATGACGAAGGAGTTGAGCCGCCTGAGTACGACGGTCGGCAAGGACGGTAGGACCAGCCAACGCGGGAAGCTGGATGACGCCAAGGGGGGGTGGGCCACTTGCATCGACTCCGTCAACAGCCTGATCGGCGACATGGCGCAGCCGACCGAGGAGGTTGCCCGGGTCATCGGCGCGGTCGCGGAAGGTGACTTGTCGCAAACCGTGGCGTTGGAGATCGACGGACGCCCGCTGAAGGGCGACTTCCTGAAAAAGGCCAAGACCGTCAACACCATGGTCGAGCGACTGGGTGTCGTGTCCTCCGAAGTCACGCGCGTGGCGCGCGAGGTCGGCACCGAGGGCAAGCTCGGCGGCCAGGCCAAGGTAAAGGGTGCCGCCGGCACCTGGAAGGACCTGACCGACAACGTCAACGCGATGGCCACCAATTTGACCGGGCAGGTCCGCAACATCGCCGAAGTAACGACGGCAGTGGCGCGGGGTGACCTGTCGAAGAAGATCACCGTCGACGTGAAGGGCGAGATTCTCGAGCTGAAGAACACCATCAACACGATGGTCGATCAGCTCAACTCCTTTGCCTCGGAGGTGACGCGCGTCGCCCGCGAAGTGGGTACAGAGGGTAAGCTCGGCGGACAGGCCAAGGTCGAGGGCGTCGCCGGCACCTGGAAGAACCTGACCGACAACGTCAACTCGATGGCGGGCAATCTGACCGTCCAGTTGCGCGACGTGTCGAAGGTCGCGACGGCGATCGCCAGCGGCGACATGACCCAGAAGATCACCGTCGATGTGCAGGGCGAGATCCTGCAGATCAAGGACGTGATCAACCTGATGGTCGACCAGTTGTCGTCCTTCGCTTCCGAGGTGACGCGCGTCGCGCGCGAGGTCGGCACCGAGGGCAAGCTGGGGGGGCAAGCCAAGGTCGAGGGTGTCGCCGGCACCTGGAAAGATTTGACCGACAACGTCAACGCGATGGCCACCAATTTGACCGGGCAGGTCCGCAACATCGCCGACGTGACCACAGCCGTCGCCCGTGGCGATCTGTCGAAGAAGATCACCGTCGACGTGAAGGGCGAGATCCTCGAGCTGAAGAACACCATCAATACGATGGTCGACCAGTTGTCCTCCTTCGCCTCTGAAGTGACGCGCGTCGCGCGCGAGGTGGGAACCGAGGGCAAGCTCGGCGGTCAGGCCAAGGTCGAGGGCGTCGCCGGCACCTGGAAAGACCTGACCGACAACGTCAACTCGATGGCCGGCAATCTGACGGTGCAGCTCCGCGACGTCTCGAAGGTCGCGACGGCGATTGCCAGCGGCGATCTCACCCAGAAGATCACCGTCGATGTGCAGGGCGAGATCCTGCAGATCAAGGACGTGATCAACACGATGGTCGATCAGTTGTCGTCCTTCGCGTCCGAGGTGACGCGCGTCGCCCGTGAGGTCGGAGCCGAGGGCAAACTCGGCGTCCAGGCCAAGGTCGAGGGCGTCGCCGGCACCTGGAAGAACCTGACCGACAACGTCAACTCGATGGCCGGCAATCTGACCGTCCAGCTACGCGACGTGTCAAAGGTCGCGACCGCGATTGCCAGCGGCGACATGACCCAGAAGATCACCGTCGATGTGCAGGGCGAGATCCTGCAGATCAAGGACGTGATCAACCTGATGGTCGACCAGCTGTCGTCCTTCGCTTCCGAGGTGACGCGCGTCGCGCGCGAGGTCGGCACCGAGGGCAAGCTCGGCGGCCAGGCCAAGGTCGACGGTGTCGCCGGCACCTGGAAGGATCTGACCGACAACGTGAATGCGATGGCGACCAACCTGACCGGACAGGTCCGCAACATCGCCGACGTCACCACCGCCGTTGCCCGCGGCGATCTGTCGAAGAAGATCACCGTCAATGTGAAGGGTGAAATCGAGGAACTGAAGAACACCATCAACACGATGGTCGATCAGCTCAATTCCTTCGCCTCGGAGGTGACGCGCGTCGCCCGCGAGGTTGGCACGGAGGGTAAGCTCGGCGGCCAGGCCAAGGTCGACGGTGTCGCCGGCACATGGAAGGACCTGACCGACAATGTGAATGCGATGGCGACCAATTTGACCGGGCAGGTCCGCAACATCGCCGACGTCACCACTGCCGTCGCCGGCGGCGATTTGTCGAAGAAGATCACCGTCGACGTGAAGGGCGAGATTCTCGAGCTGAAGAACACCATCAACACGATGGTCGATCAGCTCAATGGCTTCGCCTCGGAGGTGACGCGCGTCGCGCGCGAGGTCGGCACCCAGGGAAAGCTGGGCGGACAGGCGCATGTCGAGGGCGTCGCCGGCACCTGGAAGGACCTGACCGACAACGTGAACATGATGGCGACCAACCTAACCAACCAGGTGCGGGGCATCGCCCAGGTCGTCACAGCGGTCGCCAACGGTAATATGAAGCGCAAGCTGACCGTCGACGCCAAGGGCGAGATCGCCGAACTGGCGGAGACGATCAACGGCATGATCGACACGCTGGCGACCTTCGGCGATCAGGTCACCGACGTTGCCCGCGAAGTGGGCATCGAGGGCAAGCTCGGCGGCCAGGCCAAGGTGCCGGGCGCCGCCGGACTGTGGCGCGACCTCACCGACAACGTGAACCAGCTCGCCGACAATCTGACCACCCAGGTGCGCGCGATCGCCGAGGTGGCAACGGCCGTGGCCGACGGCGACCTGACCCGCTCGATCGCCGTCGAGGCGTCGGGCGAGGTCGCCGCGTTGAAGGACAACATCAACCAGATGATCGGTAATCTGCGCGAGACGACCGCGTACAACACCGAGCAGGACTGGCTGAAGACGAACCTGGCGCGCTTCACCCGCATGATGCAGGGCGAGCGCGATCTGGTCACAGTGTCGAATCTCGTCTTGTCCGAGCTCGCGCCCCTTGTCGGCGCCCAACAGGGGGTCTTCTACACAGCGAGAGACGAGGAGAACGAGAACAATAGCCGGGAAACTGTGCTCGGCCTCTTGGCCAGCTATGCCTACAAGGAGCGTAAGTCACTCTCCAGCCACTACCGGCTGCGGGAGGGCCTCGTCGGCCAATGCGCCTTCGAGCGGCAACGCATTCTTCTGACCGATGTGCCGAGCGACTACATCCAGATCAATTCCGGTCTCGGCGAGGCGCCGCCACTCAACATCGTCGTCTTGCCGGTGCTGTTCGAGGATGAAGTCCGGGCCGTGCTCGAACTCGCGTCCTTCAGCCGTTTCAGCGAGACGCATCTGTCGTTCCTCGATCAGCTGACCGAGAGCATCGGCATCGTCCTGAACACGATCGCCACCAATACGCGCACCGAGGATCTGCTCACCCAATCCCAGCGCCTGACCACGGAACTGCAGAGCCAGCAGGAAGAGCTGCGGACCACCAACGACAGGCTTGAGCAGCAGGCGACCACCCTGCGCCAGTCGGAGGAGCTGCTGAAAAACCAGCAGGAGGAACTTCAGGGCAAGAACGACGAATTGCAGGAGAAGGCACACCTGCTGGCGATCGAGAAAAAGCAGGTCGAGGCCACGAACCAGGAGGTCAAGCGCGCCAAGCAGGCCGTCGAGGAAAAGGCGGAGCAGCTGGCACTGACGTCCAAGTACAAGTCCGAGTTTCTCGCCAACATGTCCCACGAGCTGCGCACGCCGCTCAACAGCATGCTGGTGCTGTCCAAACTCCTCGCGGACAACGCCGACAAGAACCTTTCCGGCAAACAGGTCGAGTTCGCCCGCACCATTCGCTCGTCGGGCAACGACCTGTTGTCGCTGATCAACGAAATCCTCGATCTATCGAAAATCGAATCCGGCGCCATGACGGTCGAAATTCGCGAACTGCACTTCGCCGATCTCAAGGAGCACCTGAAGCGCACCTTCGATCCGGTCGCTACCGAGAAGGGCTTGAAATACTCGATCGACTTCGACGCTTCGCTGCCGTCGCTGATCTATACAGACGAGATGCGGCTTCAGCAGGTCTTGCTCAATCTCCTGTCGAATGCCTTCAAATTCACCCACGAGGGCGGTGTCTCCATCAAGGGGCGCATCGCCACCCAGGGGTGGAGCAGCATTCACCCGGTGCTGTCCACGACCGACCAGGTCATCGCCTTCACCGTTACCGATACCGGGATCGGCATCTCCGAGGAAAATCAGAAAGCCATCTTCGAGGCTTTCCAGCAGGCGGACGGGTCCACCAGCCGGAAATATGGCGGCACGGGGCTCGGTCTGTCGATCTGCCGTGAAATCGCGCGGTTGCTGGGCGGAGAGATCACCGTCGACAGCACTCCCGGAAAAGGCAGCAGCTTCACGCTTTTCCTTCCTCTCGATCTCGAGCCGGTCGAGGCAGAGAAACGCGGCGATCGCTCAGGCGCGTCGGTTGCATCCGGGAAGACGGCGATTGAGTTCGAAGGAGCCGACGTACCGCTGCCGCGAGCGGTCGTCGACGATCGCGGAGACCTCGACGGCTCCGCTCCGGCCGTTCTCATCGTCGAAGACGATGTCAATTTTGCCAATGTGCTGCTGGATGTCGTCCGCGACACCGGCATGAAGGGCGTGGTCGCTGGGCGCGGCTGGGAAGTGGTGACGATGGCGAGCAAGCTGCCGATCGACGCCATATCGCTCGATATCGGTTTGCCTGACATCGACGGATGGGCCTTGCTCGACAGGGTCAAGCACGAGGTCGGCACGCGCCATATCCCGGTGCACATCATTTCCGTGCAGGAACAGCGTCGGCGCGGCCTCAACATGGGCGCCTACGGGTTTACCAGCAAACCGGCCGAACGGGAGGAACTGCTCGCCGCCTTCCACCGCCTCAAGGACTTCGTCGGACGGCCCGAACGGCGTCTTCTGGTCGTTCGAAGCGACGGCGGTGACGCGTCTCTCGATGATCTGCTTGGCAAGCAGACAAATGTCGTCGTCAAAACCGCCAAGCCGGCCAGCGCCGTGAAAGACGTGGAATCGGGGCCCTACGACTGTGTTGTCGTCGACTGTTCGTCGGCGCCCGCGCAGGCGGTCAAATTCCTGCGCGACCTCTCCAACGCCGCTTTACCGAATGGCGTGCCGGTCATCGTTTATGCTCCGAAGGACCTGTCGGCAAAGAATACCGAAATCTTGCAGGCACCGATGCCCAGGATCAACAGGCGTGTCGTCGCCAGCCCCGACGCGCTGCTGAACGAAGCGGCGCTGTTCCTGCATCAGCGGGTGACCGATATGGCCGGCCCCACGCAGCAAGCCGTCGAGCGGCTCGAGCGTGAGGATACCGCTCTCGCCGGCACACGGGTGGCGATTATCGACGACGACATTCGCAACATTTTCTCGCTGACCAGCGTTCTCGAACAGTACGGGGTCGAGGTTTTCCATGCCGAGGACGGTCGTGGTGGCATCGATCTCGTGCGCAAAACAAAGGGACTGAACGCTGTCCTCGTCGACATCATGATGCCGGAAATGGATGGCTACGAGACGATCCGGCGGATTCGCGGTCTTGGCGGCGTGGTCGGGAAACTGCCGCTGATCGCGGTGACTGCCAAGGCGATGAAGGAGGATCGCCAGAAATGCCTCGACGCGGGAGCCTCCGACTATATGGCCAAGCCGGTCGACCCCGAACAACTTATCTCGACGATCAGGGCATGGGTCTACCAGACGCGCGAGGCCGGTGAGTGAAGCGGATGCGGGTGGTTCGATACCGGTGTGTCTCAAACTTCCCACTTGCGCGCGAGAGCCCCGGTAAGTCCTTGAAACATAGAAATATCTTCCCGAAAACCGAGGCCACTCTCCGGGACGACGCTGTCAGCGCAGCTTTTCATGATGGGTATTGATGACTGACACAGCAAACGCCAATTCGCCGGCTCCAGAGGTCATGGCGCCGGTCCGGCCAGCCGTGCTGCTTGTCGACGACGATCCGCGCAATATCGTCGCGTTGTCGGAAGTTCTGTCCGATCTCGACGCCGACGTCGTCTGCGCGACGTCGGGCCTGGAGGCGCTGCGGCTGGTACTGCAACGCGACTTTTGCGCCATCCTCATGGATGTCCGCATGCCCGGAATGGATGGCTACGAGACGGTGGCCATTATCCGGCAACGCGAGAAGTCGCGTCGCGTCCCGGTGATCTTTCTCACCGCCTACGACAAGGACGAGACCCATGTCGTGCGTGGCTATTCCACCGGCGCGGTCGACTACGTCTTCAAGCCGGTCGAGCCGGTAATCCTGTGTGCCAAGGTGTCCGTGTTCATCGAGCTGCACAAGCAGGCCGACGAAATCCGGCGCAAGGCGGAACAGGAACGCCGGCTGCTCGAGGAGAATTTGCGGATACGAGCCGACCACATGGAGGCGGAGCACCAGCTGCGTTCCACCGAGAAGCGCGAGGCGACGGTCATCCGATCGCTTCCGATCGCCGTCTACGAGGCCGAACTTGCCGGTCAGGGAGTGGTCCGCACGTTCCTCCACGACGATAGCGTCAAGCGTCTGCTCGGCTTCGATGCGGCCGACTTCGCCGGCGACACGAAGCTATGGGCCAATCGGATCCACGGCGACGACCTGGACATCGTTCTGGACGCCTTGAAACGCAGTCAGTCGGGTGGCGACTATTCCGTTGAATATCGCTGGCGCTGCGCCGACGGCGTCTTCCGCTACTTCCTCGACCGGGGGGTGGTGGCCCCGGTTCGCGACGAGGAGCAGCCGCGTATCTTCGGCACCATGTTCGACGTTCACGACCGGCGGATGCTGGAGCAGCAATTGCTGCACGCCCAGAAGATCGACGCGGTGGGCAAGCTTACCGGCGGCATCGCCCATGATTTCAACAATATGCTCACCGTGGTCATCGGCAATCTCGATCGCATGCGGCGGACCGAGGATCTGGACGCCCGGACCGCGCGCCGGGCCGATCATGCCCTGCAGGGGGCACTGCATTGCCGGGACATGACCAAGCGGCTGCTCGGGTTCTCCCGGCAGCAGAGCCTGGCGCCGCAGGCCATCGATCTCAACGCGTTGATCCACGGTCTCGCCGACCTTCTATCCCGGACGCTGGGTGAGCGTGTCGACATCAAAACGGAGCTGGCGCAAAACCTGCCGCTGGTCTTTATCGATCCCGGCCAGATCGAGGCGGCGATCCTCAATCTCCTCGTCAATGCGCGCGACGCGATGCCCAAGGGTGGCCGGGTGCTCATCACGACCGCCGATGTGGATGTCAGTAACCCTGGGACTGGGGATAGTCCGGAGCTTCCTGACGGACGCTACGTTGTCCTCGAGGTCGCGGACACCGGCGTCGGGATGTCCGAGGAAGTGCGGGCGAAGGCCTGCGAGGCGTTCTTCACGACCAAGGAAGAGGGCCACGGCACCGGGCTTGGGCTCAGCACGATCCACGGTTTCGTCAAGCAGTCCGGCGGCGGTCTCGGGATCGCCAGCACGCCCGGCGAGGGGACCAAGGTGCGCATCTACCTGCCGCATCACGCAGGCGCCGCCCAACGGACAGCCGACATGTCGGGCGACAAGGCGCATGCCGAGCTGCCACGGGCCCGCGACGGAGACGTCGTGCTACTGGTCGAGGACGAGGTCGCGGTGCGCCAGACGGCCGTCAACGCCTTGAGCGAACTCGGCTATCGGATCATCGAAGCGGACACGGCGGCCGCGGCGCTTCAGGCGCTCGACGAAGCCGAGGACGTGCGGTTGCTGTTCACCGACATCATCATGCCGGGCTCGGACAATGGCTACGAGCTCGCGCTCGAGGCCCAGAGCCGGCGTCCGAATTTGAAGGTTCTGTTCACCTCCGGCTATGGCGGCGAGATTGTCGCCTCCGCGGGTGACGATGCCCTCAAGCCGTTCCTGCGAAAACCCTACCGGGATTACGAGCTCGCTCGCGCCGTGCGGGACGCCATCGATTGATGCTCTGCATTGCCGGATCGCAGCGCAACCCTTTGCCTGTGCCGACTCCAAGACCTCGTTTGCAAGCCAACGCTTGGAGAGGAGGTTTTCGGTCCGCCCCTTTCCCGCAGCGCGTTGAACGTCCGGTCGACATCGCCCAAGCACTGGGGGCGGGGCGGCGGTCGTCCCGATCGACGGAGAATCCTCCGGCGGCCGGATGACCGTCAATCCGGATCCGCCCCTTCGGCCGCCGCAGAAGCGTGCGCTGTCTTCGGCCGGAAATAGCGGCCGACGAGGATCGGCAGCAGAAACCCTCCGATCGCCAGGCTCCAGATGCCGATGGCGAGCGGGAATCGACGAGAGCCCACCAGTCGCGGTTGGAGATCGTCATCTCGCGCCGCAGGTTCACTTCCATGGCATTGCCGAGGAGAACGCCGAGGATGATCGGGACCAGCGGGACGTCGAGCTTGCGCATGATCCAGCCGAGCACGCCGAAGCCGATGGCCGGCTAGATATCGGCTACAACGTCCTCGGCTCCTACGCGCTGAGCCGGCAGGAACAGGCCGATCGTTTTGGCATTGTCTATCCCTCCGATTATACGCTCACCCTGTCACGGGCCGCCTTCGTCCCGCGTCATGCTGAAAATGCCGAGATGGGGAACGCGTTTGTCTCCTTCACGGTATCGCCGCAAGGGCAGCATTTGCTGTCCGGCGCATCCAACCTTTTCGCTCCCGGGTACCGGCCCGCTGGTGCTGGCGGGTAGCGCCGACGGGGCGACGGCTGATGCGACACTGGAAGCCTTCCGGCCGATCGCTTTGACGCCGGCGCAGCTGGCCAGTCTCGACCGGGCGAAGCGTGCCCTTTTTCTCGGCGAGTGGCGCAAGGCGTTCGGCAAAGGAACAGAAAATCCGCCTGCCGTATTTGTGAAGTTGCGCACCCGTCTCCCTCTGGCCGATGGTCGTGGGCGAAGGCGGCGGCAAGGCGCCGATCGGATGATGAGACCTTGCCATAGGGCCTTCGAGTGCTACACTGAGGGTGCAAGTTGCAGCACTGAGGCCAGTAGTTTCAATGGGTTGGCAAAGTTGTGGCGCCGGGTTTGAACCCTGCCGCCCCAGCCAGATAGTCTAATCCATTGAAATCGCTTGATGCCTACTCAGCTGGGGAGCTTTTCCCGCAATTGGGACACAGGACTGCGATACAACCGTGGGACACGGAGTGTCGATCATGGCGATCGGAGCCAATCTCGAGCGGCGAGGGCCGTCTATTACTGGCGCAAGCGCTTGCCGAAAGGCCTTGCGCTGAGAATTGGGGCGAATCATGTAAGATTGAGCCTTCGAACCCGGGAAGTGCGAGAAGCGCGCTATCTTGCCGCGAGTCTCAACGCGAGGGCTGCCCACGTGCTGATGAACGACACTCCCCAGATCGGGCGCGATCAGCTCGATCTCGATCCCGACGAAGCCAGAGCCATTGAGGTCGCGCAGGGCATTCTCGCCAATTTCACGGATGTATTCGACACCGCCCATATGGATGGCTTTCGCGCCAAAATCGGGTTGCAGACGAAGCACGCGGATGATGCCGCGTTGATCGGCGACCTTCTTGCACGCATGGACCGGCAGAAAGCCGACTTCACCTTGACCTTCCGGGGTCTGGGCCGAGCTGCGGAATCCGATCAAGCCGACGCGTCGTTGCGTCTCCTCTTCGATGATCCGACGGCCTATGACGACTGGGCGGCTCGCTGGCGTGCACGTCTCGCGACCGAGCCGAGAGAACCGGGTGAACGCCGGGTCGCAATGGATTCTGTGAACCCGGCGATCATCCCGCGCAATCACCGCGTTGAAGACGCGCTTGCCGCCGCGCTCGCTGGCGATCTAGCGCCATTCGAGCGCCTGAACGAAGCGCTGGCGAAACCTTTCGAGGGTCGGCCGGACTTCGTCGACTATGCAAGCCTTCCGCCGGCGCGCGACGCGGCCTACCGAACGTTCTGCGGGACCTGAGTAATCCGGTCCGCGGGCGCATCGTCATGTTTGGCTAAGCGAGGAACGATCCGTAAATGCCGATGATCGGAATCATCTCGGATACGCATGGATTGCTTCGCCCCGAAGCTATCTCGATCCTTGAAGGGGTTGCGCACATCATCCACGCAGGCGACATCGGCAAACGAGAGATTATTTCTCGCCTTACCGAAATCGCACCTGTCACTGCCATTCGCGGCAACATTGACCATGCCTACTGGGCACGGACCGTCCCGGACACGGTTTGCGTAGAGTTGCTGGGCCGACGCTTCTTCGTCATCCACGATCGCAACGATCTTGCGCCGAGGTGTGGAAGCCGCGCATGTAGTGATAGGGGGCGATCGCCTCGGCGATATTGCAGCCAACCTCGAAGCCCGCGTTGAAGGCCGTGAGGAACCGTTTGCCGTCGACCGGTCTGCCATCTTCGCCGGCCATCAGGTCCGACACACACAAGGCTGCGGTCAGGGGCGGGATCGTCGGATCCACCAGCAAGCCGGGCCGCCCCGGTCCCTCGGCCAGCTGCGTGTCGTCCCAGTCCATCGCGTGGCCCGCCGTCCCGGCCCAAAGCGCTGCCTTTGTCGCCGGCAAAAGCCTGCCCGCGTCGCCAGCATCCGCACCTTGCCGGTCCCGCCTTCGGCGGCGACGAAGCGGTCCAGCGGCGCCATCCCCGGCTGCTCGAACCCCGCCAGCATCACGCCCAGCCCGTCGATGATGCAGCGGCTGGACAGGTGCAGTGCCGCTGCCGTAAGCTTCGCAAATCCCAGCCCGGCAACAAAGCGGACGGCGGCGTCGGTCAGGCCCGACAGGTCCAGTCCGGCCGCAGTCGCGTGGATGTCGATGGTGTGAGGTTAAGTCATCCGGTCTCAGCTCGACTTTGGCCATTCACGCCGGGTAGCCCGCGGCGGCAGTGATGCGTTCAAAGAAGCTGCGAGGAATTT